>ERZ1673744.84-NODE-84-length-141405-cov-55.556760_pt1 | contig 141405 bp, 111 predicted proteins | sample MGYA00580207_ERZ1673744 | MGnify/ENA primary metagenome ERZ1673744 (study PRJEB41218, sample SAMN15661751) | gut metagenome | host: Homo sapiens | place: Canada: London | collected 2015-08-20/2019-03-30 | study: EMG produced TPA metagenomics assembly of... | reverse complement strand
CAAATCTCCGAAAGTTTCATCTTTCTTTATCTGTATAGTAGCTTTTTCCCCATTTCTATAAATCGACAGTGTTCCGTCGGAGATATTAAGCAGTCCCATTTTTGTATCGTAGCCTGCGTAATTTGCTACAGAGTCAGTATGACTTGTAACCACTGTTGTTGTTTGCTCAACCGATGACATGGAATCTGTTGCTGAATAACCGCCTAAATCGTCGTGGAAGACCAAACCTAAATTAGTAACTATACTAGATGTCGTATTTGCCATATCAAAGTTCATATCTTTGTAACCGCTTTGAATCATAAACACACCATCAGAAATTGTTGCTTCAAGACCTAATACAGCAAATTTTTCTTTCAAAGAGCCAAAAGTTTCATTGTCCGTAATATTGATTTTGTGAGTAACTCCATCAACAGTTACTGCAAGCTGCCCTTGAGCTTTCAGAACATCGTCCCCCCAGATAATATCAAGTTCACTTAAAAGGGTATCATCTGTCGCATTAATGTGCGATGTTATTACTTCGTAAGTCTTTGTATCATTATTTGAATAAGAGTTTGTCAGAACCCAGTTTGCACTGTTGATTCCTAATAGATCAAGGAGGTTAGAAGCTTTGTCTGCTCCGGTGTATTCTTTTAATGTACTGTCACCGTCAGATTTGATAATTAATTGGCCGCTATTATTGATTACAGAATTAAATCCGTATAATGCTAATTCGTCTATCAAGGTTCCAATAGTATCATCTGCAGTAAGTGAAATGTTTGTTTGAATTCCATCATGAACAACCGTTATACATCCGTCAACATAAGTTCCCTCATTTATATCTGCGAGTTTGGTATCACGGGTAACTGCTTTGATAACATCTTTCGGAATAGTAATTCCATTTGATGTATAGATATTAACGAAATCCCATTCTGCGAAGAGGGTTGATACGATATTTGAGTTTGCACCGGAAGTTGCAGAGGTTGCAAGATAAGTGTTATTGTATGCACCGACTGATATTGAACCATTTTGGTCTATATCAACAATAAGTCCATTTTTTGCAAATAGAGCTTTTAAGTCATCAATAGTCATATCAGAAGTAATTGTTTCTGTAGTTCTAACACCGTTGTTGTAGACGTAGAAAGCTCCTTCTGTTATATTAAGGTTGTTTCCGTCTTTATCCTGAAGGTCGCTTAATTTAGTGTTTCCTTCTATGCAGTTGTTAGTATCTACGTTGTAACAGAGATTTTCACTTACTGAGTCGTATCTGGTGTTCCAGTTATCAGCAATGTTAAGTTTTGTCAGTAAGTTAGAAGCGCCGGAGGTGATGCCTTGCGTTGTCATGTAACTGTTGTTTGTGCCGTCAAAGTATAGTTTTCCGTTAGAGTCAAGGCCCATTGCTATTCCATATTGTGCCAGCTTTGCTGCCAGGGTTTGGAGGGTATCTTCGTTATTTATGTTAACAAGATGTCTTGTACCGTCTTGATATACGTAGATATTTCCGTTTGTTATGCCTAGTGAGTTGCCAGAAGTGTCAGTTAGCTGGTTAAGTTTCGTATCTAGAGTTGTTTTAACAGTATAAGTCGAGCTATTATAGGAATTCCCTTCGCCTGTTTTAAGTTTAATAATATTAGTTAGATTGTTAGATGCGCTCATAACAAAACTGTCATCGATACCGGTTAAAGTAATTTTGCCGTCTGATACACTGCCTTTTATATCATATGCAGCGAGCTGGGTCAGAAAATCATCTACCGTATCACCTGTTTTAACCGTAACCGTATAAATTGTACAATCATGTTTTATTGTTATTGTACCGTTAGAAGTTAATCCCATATCTGAAAATATCGAGTCTGTGGTAATATTCTTTGTCGTGCTGTAACCCTGATTATTTGAATTTGTATTGTAATTGTGGTTTTCCGTTTGAGTTGTGTAGGCACTTCCGGCGCCAAGAGAGGCCGCCGCACCAGATGCAGAAGTTATATAGGAATTTTTAGAGCCCTTAAATGTCATTGAACCATTTTTAATAGAAACTTCTATTCCATAAGCTGCCAGCCTTGAAGATATACCATCAATTGTTTCAACAGGATTTATAGTAACGCTGAATGCTTCACCATTGTGAACACCATTAATAACTCCATCCGTTAAGCCAACTTCAGCAAGTTTAGTGTTGCCATCCATATTATTTACAGTAGAAAATGCATTATAATCTGCTGAAGATTTGTTTGCTGTATAAGTATTCGTAGCCGTAACATCAACAGTTATCGTTTGATGTGCTGTAACTGTTACTGTTTGGGTAACCCTGACCGTGCCTGTAGTATTGACCCGCTCCGTACTTGTAGCCTGTATTGTCAAGGTCTGTTTAACATTAATGACTGTGGAACCCGTAGTATCAACTTTCTCCGTTCGTGTTGCAGATACTGTAAGGGTTTGTTGAATATTTATTGTTGCTTTTCCCGTTGTATCAAGGGCAACGGTAAATGTATCTGTTATTGTTTTCGTAACTGCTACACTGACCGTACTTGTTGTACTGATTGTTGAGGTTTTATTTACAACTGTTGTTACTGTTCGAGTTGTATAAAAACCGGAGCTGCTAACTCCCGCATAGACACCTGTACTTCCATATTGTGTATATATTCTTAATTTAGATGCAGATCCATAAGTAAGCCCCCATCTCATAGCGTTTTCATAGTTAGCATATACATAAAAACATCCATTCGACTCATCATAGTCAAATATGACCCCATTTTCTGCATTGTTCAATTTCTTTAACATTGTTTCAATAGAATCTGAGCTACTTATATTGATTGCGTCTGAAAAGGTTGTTCCATCAGTATGCTTACCTATAATAGTATAACTGCCACTTATTCCCAATTCCCCTGCAGTAGTACTTTTCGAGGCAAAAGTATATGCAGATTGTGTCTGGGTCGCGGCAGATGTTGTCGTAATTGTAGTTGTTAATGTCTGACGGACTGTCATTGTCACGACTGTCGAATTGGTTATGACTGTTGTGCCTGTACTATCAGTATCTATTGTCTTTGTTACATTTACTGTTATGGTATCTGACACGGTAACTGTTACATAACCGCTTGAACTTGTATTGACTGTCCTTGTTATATCTACAACAATAGTATCACTTGCATTTACTGTAACTACACCGGAGGTAGTAACTGTTCTTGTCTGATCTACTGTAAATGTATCTGTAGCCGCAATAGTATTTGTTGCGGTACCATGAACTGTTGTTGTATATTGATAAGTTTTTAAGCCAAGTGCATCCGCGGCGCTTCCTGTTACATAATATCCCTGAGGAGAGGAAACCGTCACAAAACCGCCGTCTATACTTCCTGAAAATCCATATTGACCTAATATATCCAAAAATTGACCTATTGTTGTGCTTTCCGAAAATGTTCCGCTGGCGACTTGAGCACCTGTCGCGCCATCTCGAATAGTCCAGGTTTTATTACCACCTGAACCTATTTGAGCAAACGTATTATCACCGGTTGCACTTTGAGTAAGAGTAAATTTAAATGAAGAACCTGTCGTTGAAGTGCCCACTGTTATTGTTTGAACATATGATTCTGTGTTTATTCCTAAAGTTGTCAGCAGATTTGACCCTGATGCATCTGTCACATAGGCTCCATCAGCTGATGTGAGGGTAATAATACCATCAGAAATTACCCCCTGAACACCATACCGGTCTATCGCATCGAAAAAGCTGTCAATTGTACTATCTTTTGAAACAGATATATTAACAGTAGTTCCATCTGATTTATGTACAGTGATTGTATTGTCTTTTGTTACTCCGATTTGCGAAAATTTTGTACTTAAATCCGCAACGACCTGAGTTGTTGCCGTTATAGCAGCAGTAGAAGTGGTTGAAGCGGCAACGGTAGAAGTAACTTTTTCATATAAAGCATTGGAGGTTACATATTTACCCGAAACAACCTGAGTAAGATTAAGAACATCAGCCAAAGCACCACCGTTTAATGTCGCATTCTCTATCGTCAGCCTTGAGGTATCTGTATCCCAAACAGATGCTATACCGGCATTCTGTAACGCGTTCATCAAATCTTCTACCGTCATTGATTTTGTAACATTGATGGTTCTGTTTTCACCGCGTACGGTAAAGACGGCATTGCTATCAGAGCTTAAACCTAAATTCTCTAATGTCGTTGTCAGAGTTGCACGAATTGTATTTGTTACTGAATGAGTTAAGGCTTGAGTCTTTGAATAAGTTGACGCAACTGTTATCTGGTCTGTCGAAATTACAGGTGCTCCATACAAACAGGTTAATAAGTCTGTTCCTTGTTTGTATCTGTCATCTGTTTCTCTTATTGTGCCATTATCAATAAGCTCTTGTACTCTATCGTCAGATAATGTTGCAAATGCTCCGCCGGTGATTTCAAGCACACCATCATCACGCAATTTTGTGTAAATACCAAGGTTTCCTAAATCAGACATTAAATCTCCTAACGTCTGACCATGGTATATTTTTTCGTAAAACTTGTTGCCGTCTGCATCGGTAACTTCTAAATAACCGGCTCTTACTTTTAAATCATCTACCAGCTTTGTTTCAAGAGTTACAAGCTCTGCTTCAACAACGGTTTCTGTCAATGGATTACCCGTTGTCATTGCAGTATATGGATCCTCTGACAACCCTAGAGCTTTAACAGCATCATAAGTTCCGCCGGTTATTTTACCGCCTGATATTTCCACGACTCCATTCTTAATACTCGCATTCAATCCTGTATCTTCCAGAGCTGTCAAAAATTCTCCAAGAGTTGTAAATGCATCAACCTCAATCGTATAGTTTTCACCATTTGTATTCTGAACAATTACATTTTGTGTACCGATAATTTTAATACCTGAGCTTAATTCATTAAGCAAAGAGCTCTCATCTGCTGATTCATAAACAGTTTCTGTTTTCTCAATCTGAAGTTTATCACTCGTATACCCTTCATTAACACCTATCAGATGAAGTGCATTAACAATTCCTGTATTATCGTAATCGTTAATATCAGCTGTATCAAGATTAACTGTAAAAACTCCGGTCGTGCTGTTAAAACTTGCATCTACACCAATCTCTTTAAGTTTATCAATAAAACTTTGGATTGTTTCATTGTCTGAAATATTAACGCTTCTTTCAACTCCGTTTACAGTAATTCCAATCCTGCCGGCATTAACCCCGAGGTTTTCAAGTTTAGAATCACTTGTTGCCGTTTGAGTAATGGTCTGGGTCGTAACGTATGAATAGCTGCTGTTAAGCTGTGTATTTGTTGCAAGAGTATCAACACTTATATTATATCTGGCTTCTTCTGCCTCTGTTGTTGCTGAGGCTGTTAAAATATCTAAGTCACTTGAGGTAGCAAGGTTCTGAGCAAATAAATCCATTGATGCTACACCAAATTGTGCATCTGTTACTTTTTCTATCATTGAGCGAAAAGACGTAAAAAAGGATTTTATATTATCAAGGGTTTCTTTGGATAGCAATACCGTTTCTTTTTCTTCTTCAAGCGTGTCTATTTTCGCTTGTTTTAGTGCTACAAGCGATTCTACCCAAGAAGATGTATCTAAACCGGACGCCAATCCGCTGAATGATATTGTCATTGCCTCACCTGATAGATATTTGATTGATTAGTGCAGTTAAAGAAAAGGTATCGACAACACCGTATTTACGCGTGCCGATACCTACTCCAAATAAAATTTTTAATAAAGTAACGAATGTATTATTCTCTTTGGAGGTTTGATTTTTATTTTGTGTATGAAGTTTTTGAACAAAGATATCCATTCTGTCTTATTCCTGCTAAAATGGGGTGTATGCATTGTGCCTACTGGAGCCATAACAAAATAGTTAAAATGTTATGTTAGACAGAAGCGAAATATATTGTAGATATTGGATTCTAAAAAATCGACGAATTATAACAAACAAAAAATGAAGGGGTTCACAATACCCGAAAAGTGTGATATAATTTAATTATTATTACAATTATGATAATAACATTTTAACTAATAAGTTTTTAAAAGAAATTATAATGTTATTTATTAGACACAAAAAACGGAGAGGATGGGATTCGAACCCACGGAACATTGCTGTCCACAGAATTTCGAGTTCTGCACCTTAAACCGCTCGGACACCTCTCCAGTTACATTCTATTACAAAAATATATATTTTTTAAGTTTTGTAAATTAATAAGCAATTTTTTTTATTCATTTGTTTTAAATAAGAAAAAAGGAAGTGTTTGTATGATTAAATCCAGATTTTCTAAAGCTATATTACCTCTGGCTTTTACTACTGCTATTTCTGGCGGGATGTTAGTAAAAACAGCTGTAAAACCTTCTCCAGAAAAACATGAAATAAAAACAGAACAACCTGCTAAAACTAATCCTATTGAAGATCCAGCTGTTCTAGGAACTATTTTTTCACTCGGGCTTTTAGGCACAGCAGGCGCTGCTACACTAGGAAAAGCTGTTGATGTTAGATACAGAGAAGCTCATGAAAAACTAGAAGAAATATACGACCTGTCTACTCTTACAGAAGACGATTATAAGGAAGCCTTTGAAGATGCCTGCAAAGAGCTTGACAGCAAAGGAGAAAACTACGACAAAGAAGCACTAAAGAAACAATACACTCCTAAGTCAAAAGAAGAGATTGTCAAAATGATTGATGCTAATAAAGCTCATATTAAAAGAGTTACAGAGAATTGTAATCAAGACTCTAAAGCTGCTACAGAGTTATCTTTCCTTGAAGAAGAATTAAAAAGCGCTGTAAAATATGGCAAGACACCATCCAATGATGATATAAAATATCAAATGCTATATAAGTTTGATAAAGCAACCTTACCCCCAAAACAATGGAATAAAGCTGAAACAACATATAAGTCAGAACATCCAGAAATAGATTTTGATAAGCAAATTGGTGTTTCTCTCGACAAGAAATGGGAACATTTTGCGAAAGTTGCCGCTGCAAAATTAATACTTGATAAAGAAATATTTATTGATAATCCTGAGGATTTATTAAAATCTTTACATGAAATCAAAGACCACATAAATACCCAGCCTGAAATTTTAAACAAGTATGACAGAGAAGAATGTTTAAAATTAATAGCTGAAGCAACGAATAAACTTGAAAAAGGCGACAAGCAAGCCGGGAAATTGTATCAGGAAATTATTAAAATTTATGTTTGCAATCAACGGACGTACTAATAAGAGCATCTACCACTTCTCTGAATGCCCCTTCTCCACCTCTTGCGGCTGTAATCTGAATATCTTTGATATTTTTAATTTTATCAACCGCATCCGGAACCGTTACTCTGTACTTTGCATAAGTTAATGAGTCATAATCATTGATATCATCACCGATATAGACAAACTCTTCTTCTGATAGGTTATAACGCTCAACAATAGATTTGATTACATCAATCTTAACCCTGATTCCCTGATGCACCTCTTCTACATTAAACTTTTTAGAAATTATTTCGATAGCAGAATTCTTTTCACCGGATATAATTCCCATCCTATACCCGTTTTTTCTAAGTATAGAAAAACCCATTACATCCTTAAAATTCAGCTTTCTGGACATTTCGCCATTTGCGCCGATATAAACACAATTATCAGTCACAATTCCGTCAAAATCAGTGATAACAAATTTTATACTTTCAGGTAAAACAATCATACTCGTCTTAATTTCTCAATAATTGGTAACTCACGTTTATAAACAACTTTTATTCCATCTCCAAGAAGCATAGGAGTTTGTCTTATATCTCTTACCATATGATAAAGTCCTGCCATTTCAAGACTCGCAGCCTGATCTGACCCCCAATTCGTTCTATCTGTTGTAATATGTCTTTCAACTGAATTTGCACCTAGTGCTACAGCCAGCACAGAAGGAGTTACACCTCTTTCATGCCCTGAATATCCCACCGGACAAGAAAACTCTTTCTTAAAAGTTTCTATTACACGCAGATTAGTTTCTTCTGCGTTAGATGGATATGTAGAAGTACAGTGATAAAGTACCAGATTTTCTTCGCCAAGAATAGAAACGGCATGGCGAATTTGTTCCATTGAACTCATGCCGGTTGATAGCAATACAGGTTTACCTTTAGATTTTGCATGTTTTAACAATGCATCATCCGTAAGTGATGCCGACGCAATCTTATAACACGGAACATTGAATTTTTCCATAAAATCTATTGATGGTATGTCCCAGCAAGAAGCAAACCATAAAATTCCATGCCGGGAGCAATAATCATCAATTTCTCTATACTCTTCTTCTCCAAACTCCAGACCTCTTTTTAAATCACCATTTGTGTTCCCGAAAACACTATGACGTTCTTTTGCAAGTTCTTCTCTTGTATATACAATATCAACAGTACGTTTTTGAAACTTAACAGCATCACATCCGGTAGTTACCGCAATATCAATCATTTTTTTAGCTAAATCAACAGAACCATTATGGTTTATGCCAATTTCAGCAATAATAAAACAAGGATAATCGTCACCGACCATTTTATTTGCAATTTTTACACACTTTCTATCCATCAACCCCCCGTAAACACACACAGTTTATAAATATTTTTTATATAGCGCAAATTCGTCAGGATCGACCTTATGTTCCAGTTCTTCCTGCGGTTCTGCTGCCTTTGACTCCTCAGCTGCTGTATGGAAAAGTTTATCTATTATTCCATCCGGATTCTCTTCTTCATAAATTTCAGAGATTTCAAATTCATCATTATCTTCCGGCTCTTCAACAATATCTTCGACTTTTTTGTCCTTTGAAACAACTTTTGTAAAACCAGGTATTTCAATCTTCGGGATTTCTATTTTTGGTATTCTAATATTGGGAATTTCTATTTTTGAATATTCACCTTCTTCAATTTCACAAGGAGGATAATTACCTAAATCTTTTATGAGATGTATAGAATTAGCAGATGCGCCTATAAGCATTCTCTTTCCTCCTAATTCTACTACATGAAGAGTCTTATTTGCGCCTAAAGGCGTAGTAGAAATAACTGCTACCTGAGAGTCTGAGCTGTCACCAACCTGTCTTTTTAAAGCCTTTACCCCAAATTTGTTAAGTTTTGTGTACAAAATACCTGTTGCATATATAAGTATAATTACAAAAACAAGAGAAAAAATCATAGAAATAAAGTTAGGTTCTTGTCCTACAGACTGCGTTGCAACTGTATTTACAGTATCGGTTGTAGTCACAGAAGAAGCCTGTGCAGCACTTGCAAGCGGTTCAGGCAAATCAGGAAGCACATCAAATTTATCTGCTGCATAACAAGCGTATGCACTCACCCAGTAAAATATTCCTAATATGATTCCCGTAATCTTTTTCATTTTCTCCCAAATTCTGTTATAATTGTATCATAAAAAATCGAAATAGGACAAGTAGGCATGCTTCTGGAAGTGTTAAATTATTTTTTAGGTGACAATAGTGCATTTTATGTACACGTTTTAAACCTTTTTGTACTGATAACACTTATTGTATTATTTATTTCTGCCAGAAAAGCCGGAAAAAAGTGGACAAAAGTTAATGACTATTTCGGGATATTAACAAAGACTGTAAATTCTATACGTTACGGAGATCTTACAAAAAAAATAGAAAAAATGGACTTACCAAATTCGGGTCCTCTGGCAGAAAGTCTTAACAGAATGATTGAAACTCTTTATGACAGAGAAAAAATGATTGTTGAGTACCAGAATGAGCTGCACAGGCAAAACAAATTTCTAGAAGCTGTTATTAACTCTTTATCAGACGGTCTGATTGTCATTGATGAAAACTACAAAATACTTAGAGCAACCCCTAAAATTAGTGAGTGGTTTAATGTTGAAGGCAAGAAACTTCTTAATACTCCGCTTACTGATTATATTGAACTGCAAAATAGAAGCAAAATTGAAACACTTAAAAATGAAGATATCTTTATAATTAATGACAAATTTTCTAACTTTACAGCAAGTTCAATGGAGTTAAAGCTTGAGGATAAAAAAAGACGTTTTATTATAATAATAAAAAATGTTACAGACCAACGTGAACTCGAAAATTTAAAGGACGATTTTGTTGCAACCCTCACCCATGACTTGAAAGTTCCTATAATTGCCGAAACCAATATGTTAGAGCTTTTCCTAAATCAGAATTTCGGCCCGATATCAGAAAAGCAGGAAATCGCACTTAGAAATATGCAGACTTCTAACAAAGAACTCATAGACCTTGTGCAGATAGTTCTTGAAACATATAAGGTCAGAGATGGGAACATAAGACTTTACAAAGAGAATATATTGCTTAAAGGTTTTATTAAAGAGATAATTGAAGAGATGCAGCCTATAGCACAAAAGACAAATAATACTTTAGAATTTATACAGCAGAGAGATATAAGAGTTTATGCTGATAGAATACAACTTAAACGTGTTATAAAAAATCTCATTCAGAACGCAATTTCTTATGGTGAGCCTAATTTTCCTATTGAAGTAAGTATTGGTGAGATTCCGCAATATATTGTAATAAAAGTAAAAGATTACGGAGCCGGAATTTCGAAAACAGATATTGATAAAATTTTTAACAAATACTACTCTGCAGCTAAAAAGTTCAGAAAAATCGGCACAGGACTGGGCCTATATCTTGCATTGCAGATAATTAAATCGCACAACGGCGAACTATCAGTCGAAAGCGAAGAGGGAAATTTTACAGAATTCACCATTAAATTACCGGCTGTTATGAATATTAATTTACACTACGGAGAATAGCATATGCTTTTATATGATACAAAATATCTTCAGCTAAAGAGTACTAAGTCCAAATCCGGCAATGATTGGGTTTATGCGCACAGGCCAAATGCAAAAGATGTTGTTGTTATTTTACCATTGATTAATAATAAGCAAGTACTGTTTTTGATAGAAGAAAGACCTCCTCTACAGGCAGAGGGGATTGCAAAATATTCAATAGCGCTTCCTGCCGGTCTTGTCGGAGATGAAAGAATAGGTGAAACTATTGAAGAGGCTATTAATGCAGAACTTATGGAAGAAGCAGGGTTAAAAGCAGACAGGCTCGAAATTAAAACTCGAAAAACAGCAAGTTCACCAGGATGTATATCTGAAACAGTAACAATAGCAATTGCTTATGTTAATGAATATAATATTATTAAAAAACCTGTAAGTGACGGCGGAGTTATTGTTAACAGAGTACTGGTTGACAAAAACAATATCCGAAACTGGCTTAAAGAGCAGGAGGAAAGTGGAATAGCCCTTACTGCTTCTACTCTTGCAGCATTATTTTATTTAAATGAGGTGTAGAAAATGATTTCAAAAGGAATACGAGGCGCAATTACAGTTGAAGAAAACAGTCCGGAAGCGATTGGAGCAGCAACTATTAAACTGCTTACAGAAATGGTAAGAAAAAATAACATAGAAATTGATTCAATATCACATGCGATATTTACTTTAACAAACGATTTAAATGCAGATTTTCCTGCTAAGTATGCAAGAGTTAATCTCAAATGGAAAAATGTACCAATGATGTGCTTTAATGAGCTTGATGTTCCAAACAGCCTGCAAAAATGTCTGAGAGTTCTTATTGTCATTAATTGCGGAGAAGGATTTGTACCGGAATTTGTTTATTTAGATGGAGCAGATGTTTTAAGAAAATGAAAAAAATTTTAGTTGTCGATGATGTAAAGGGATGGCGGGATTATAATTCTAATATTATGTATGAATTATTCGGTTCTGATATTGAGATTAAAACTGCAGAATGCGCATCAGAAGCCTATAATATTCTCTTGCAGGAAGAACCTATTGACATTATAATTACTGACTTGCAGATGGAAAATAATTATGAGCCCAAATTTGCAGGCGAGTGGCTTGTTGAACAAATAAAAACATTCAGTCGTTATATTAATACAAAGGTAGTAATAGTTTCTGCTTCATATAATGTTAGACGTATTGCCGGTGCACTTGGCGTAGAATGTATTCCTAAATCTACTGCACTGAAATGTCTTTCTGCGTATAAAGAAGCACTTGGAGTTGTATGAGAAAAGCGGTTTTAATTTTTGCATTGTTTATATTTTCTATAACCTGTTGTTTAGCAGATTATACAAAGTATTATGAATTTGATGAGAATCTAAATGTAAAATTTATACCTTCTGTGTCTGCAAAAGATAAAGAGTACAAAAAAATTCTTAAAAATGAAAAGTATATGCAGAAGGGTAAATATAAAAAAGCTGAAAAGCTCATGCCAGATTACCTGCCCAATATTGCAAGATTAATTTATATTTATACTGACAGTAAAGATTTCCATTCTGCCTTAGAATATGCTAAAAAGCTTGTAGAACTTGATAAAACTAATATTTTTCCGAAAGCTTCGAAAGATTACAGACTCGGAATACTTTATTCACAGAATGGAGATTACATCAGCTCTAACAATTATCTTTACCCTTATATAAATCAGAATATGTGGGCAAGATTTCAAATGGCGCAAAATTACTACTATATGCAGGATTTAAAGAATGCAGAGAATTATGCAGGAAAGATTCCACCAAATGACAGTGTTTATTTGGCTGCGCAGGAACTTTTATATTCAATTTATAACATCACCAAAAATCCTCAAAAGGCTTATACAGCAGCAAAGACTCTTGTTAAGCTTGACCCGGGGAATCCGGATAACTATATGAAAGTAGCCTATGCTACAACAAATAATGACGAAAAACTAATTAATTTATACAGAGCAAAACAAATATTTTATTCACAAAATCTTTCATCAATGATAGTAAAAATCAATGATTTGACTGCACCATTAGAGCAAAAAAGAATTGATGAAGCATATAAAAAAATTACTTCTTATTGTAAAAAACCAGACTGGTTCAAAGTAAAAAGCAGAAACGAAAATCTCTTATCCGGAGACATTACTTACTGGGACAGACGCCAGAGTGAATTTTTCGAAACCGCTAATGACTGCATTAAAAGATATAGCGGCTCTAATCTTGCAGCGTGTTTCAAAGATTTGAATGATACTCAGGAACATCTGGATGCCACACTTGCTGCCGAGCAGGCGCGCAGGGAGGAAGCAGAACAGCGAGAAATTCAGATTCGTCAGCTTGTACGCCAGAATATGTTATTAGAAGAACAAAATTTAATTCAGTGGTCGCGTTATAACAGCTTTTATCCGAGATATTACAGACATCCTTACTGGTGGTAGCGCTTCGGAGAAAATTTTTTACAATAGCTGCAATGCTATAGCAGGAGTTTGGTTAGCCGTTGCAAGCAGAGTGGCACTTGCTTGCTGCAATATTTGGTTTCTGATATAAGCACTGCTCTCTTTTGAGATATCTGCATCACGGATTGTTGATTGAGTTGAAACCAAATTTTCATATGCAATGCCAACCTGTTCAAGAACACTTTCTAAACGATTTTGGATAGATCCGATTTCAGTCTGTTTCTCGTTTACCTGCTTAATTATTGAATCTAAAAGTTCAAGAGTTCCGGCAGCTTCCATTTTTAAACCATATAACAAATCAAATGAACCATATTCCACAGTGGTATTAAATGTTATAGAAGAACTAGCATCCGAGTTTATACCGACCTGCAAAGTTGTTTCTTCCGGAGGAAGATAAATTGTTGACACTCCTGCTAACCAAGCTGACATGTCATAAGAATCTAAATTTGAATAAACGGAACCATTGAGCTCAAGAAAATTACCTACCAGAGGAATATTATTTTGATTAATAACAGTACATCCTGTTATACTAACCCCTCCGTACAATGTTCCATCTTTTTTTACACATACACCTCCGGCAAAGCTTCCAACAGCTTCTGTACCAGAAACTTCTCCATAACCATGCACATTGATAAATTCTTGAATCCCTCCCCTGGTTAGTTCTATACAGCCAAATACAGAACCTGCATATTTTTCGCCGTATACACTACCGGAAGCATAACTGTTTGACGTAATGCCTGCATTCCCTCTCCATCCAACAAGCCCACCTGTGTATAATTTACCATTCACACTGCCTGTGCTATGAGAATTGATAATCCTATATGAACTCCAGCCCATACCTACTAATCCTCCAACACTTTCATTTCCAGATACAGCACCCGATGCATAACAATTTTCAACCCTTGAAGATATACAGCCCAGAAGTCCCCCAACATTTTTATTTCCTTTTACAGTACCAGAGGCAAAACAATTTACAACGTGATTACCAGCTCCGTCAGGATTACCTATTAATCCACCAACATTTTCAACACCGGTTACATTACATTCAGAATAACAATTTGTGGTTGTAGTCTGGTGTGTAGCCCCAATTAATCCGCCAACGCATACAGAACCATTCACTATACCTGTTGAAAAACAATTTTCAAGTGTACCTCCCTCAGTACTTGCTACCAGAGTTCCAATATACGCATGAGCCCAACCAGTTCCAGTGTTATTTACATTACAGTTGACCAGACCAACATTCTTAATATCGGCTCCATTAATTCTACCAAATAAGCCGAAAAACTTCTGATTTGTGTTAATACGTAAATTGGTTATTGTATGCCCGTTCCCATTAAAATTTGCTTGAAAACCATTTGCCTCTGTACCAATAGGTGGCCATCCTGCACCTGCAGAATAAGCTGATAAATCTATATCCGAGGCCAGAACAAATTCGCCGCCAGTAATTAGTCCGGAATTTGTCATTCTTGCTAATTTTGCAAGTTCTTCTGCGCTGGATATAGAATATTGACCGGCAGAAATTGCTGATGTTTCATCAACACCGGCTAAAGAAGTCATTGCAGCAACTTCAGCTTCTGAATAATCTATTGGATTTTCTATAAAACCATTATATTTTGGAGTGAGGTCTACTTGACATCCGATATCGTCCGGAATTTCAGCCTTATATGAATCCAGAAGCTTTTTGCCATTATATGTTGCCGTTTTAAAAATGCGATTGATTTCTGTTGCAAGTGAATTAGCTTCTGCATTGATTGCGTCAAGTGATTTATCCCCATAAGTGCCGTTTTGAGCCTGAGTTGCAAGCGCGCGCAAACGTGAAAGACCATCACTAATCTGACTCAAAGAGGACTCGGCTGTCTGCACCATATCCAACCCCATCATAGCGTTTTCTTCTGCAACTTGATAGGCACTTATTTTGGTTGATAATTTTGTATTTATTGAATAATTTGCAACATTGTCTTTGGCGTGGTTTATCCTAAAACCACTAGTCATTCGCTCTATGGCAATATTTAAACCATTCGTAGAAGATTTTAAACTCGATTGAACTATTAAACTTGAAAGATTGGTGTTAATTTTCATTTTAACACCTCACTTAAAAAGGCCTGTAAAATAAGGGGTTTAGCCCCCCCCCCCTACAGCCACAAGGGTTTCAGGGCAAAGGGTTAAAACCTTTACTAATATTGGTTCATCAAAAATCCGCATATCGTACAACATATCCTTATATAATTATTATATATTAGATAAACATAATTGTCAATATAAAAAAAGTTTGCGATTTGGGGTCGCAAACATTAAATAAACACGAGGATATTAAGAGAGAGTATAAAAAAGGGTGTAAATTCGGTTCGGAGCCTAACGTCCGACTCGTCCACCGAGTTTTTTTTCTTACTTAACTTAGTTCTTACATATATATAAAGTAATTTCCTTTTCAAAAATTGCCTTTTTTTATGCAAATTTTACAAACCTTAAAACTGTATTAACAGAAGATTACATATGTATATAATAAAGAAATAAGTTTACAAGATTATTTTGTTTGTGCTACTATTTATATATAGAATGGGATAGAGGAGAAAGATTTTGGCACAACAAAATATGTTTTCAGACGGTAAAATTGTACCGGTTAATATAAGGGAAGAGATGAAGAAATGTTATATCGATTATGCAATGAGTGTAATCGTTGGTCGTGCGCTTCCTGATGTAAGAGATGGTTTAAAGCCGGTTCATAGACGTATATTATATGCTATGAACGAACTGGGAATGACACCGGACAAACCGTTTAAGAAATGTGCCCGTATTGTTGGTGAAGTGCTTGGTAAATACCACCCGCACGGTGACAGTTCGGTTTATGAAGCTCTTGTACGTCTTGCGCAGGATTTCAATACAAGATATCTTGTTGTTGACGGCCATGGAAACTTTGGCTCTGTTGATGGTGACGGAGCAGCTGCAATGCGTTATACAGAAGCACGTATGCATAAAATTACAACTTCCATGCTCGCTGATATTGACTGCGAAACAGTTGACTTTGAACCAAACTTCGATGGTTCTCTTGAAGAGCCTTCTGTGCTGCCTGTAAGACTTCCTATGCTTTTATTAAACGGTTCATCAGGTATTGCGGTTGGTATGGCGACCAATATACCTCCTCACAACCTTAGAGAAGTTGTTGACGGAACCATTGCATTGATTGATAACCCGCAAATTACAGTTGCAGGTTTGATGGAGTATATTAAAGGGCCTGATTTCCCAACTGCTGCTACTATTGTTGGTTTAAATGATATTAAGCAGGCGTATGAAACAGGCAGAGGTTCAATCAAGATGTCTGCAGTTGCTACGATTGAAGAAATTCCTGGCGGAGCAGGCAGACAAACAAGAACAGCTATAATTGTTACTGAAATTCCTTATCAGGTTAACAAGTCTATGCTTATTCAAAAAATTGCAGACCTTGTTAAAGAACAAAAGATTAACGGCATCTCTGATATTAGAGATGAATCTGACCGTGAAGGTATGCGTATTGTAATTGAGCTTAAACGCGATGCTAAGCCGGAAGTTGTTAAGAATAATTTATTCAAATATACACAGCTTGCAACAACCTTCGGAGTTAACATGGTTACTCTCTGCGGAAAGCAGCCTAGATTGTTAAACCTCTATGAAGTGCTTAATGAATTTGTTGAACATAGAGTTGAAATCGTTACAAGAAGGACTATTTACTTCTTAAAGAAAGCAAAAATCAGAGCTCATATTTTAGCTGGTTTATTGATTGCATTAGGCTCTTTAGATGAAGTCATTGAACTTATTAAAAAATCTAAAACGACTGATGATGCAAGAGTCGGTTTGATGAGCCGTTTCGGACTCGATATAGATCAGGCAAATGCTATCTTAGAAATGCAGTTAAGAAGATTAACCGGATTGGAACAAGATAAGATTAAGAACGAATACGATGAATTGTTGAAAAAGATTTCTGAATATGAAGAAATTCTTGCAGATAGACAAAAAGTTCTTGATATTATCAAATCTGAACTTCTTGAAGACAAAGAAAAATACGGTGATGACAGAAAAACCCAGATTGTTCCGGAACAGGGCGAAGTTACAATAGAAGATTTAACTCCGAATACTCAGATGGCAGTATTTATTACTCATCAGGGATATTTGAAGAGAATTTCTTTAGATACTTTTGAACGTCAGAACCGTGCAACACGCGGTAAAGCCGGCATGAAAACAAAAGATGATGATGACATACAGCATTTCTTTACTGCAATGATGCATGACAAAGTATTATTCTTCTCTTCAAAGGGTATCGTTTACAGTCTTAATGTCTATGACTTCCCTGAAGGCGGCAGACAGTCCAAAGGATTACCTATCGTAAACGTGCTTCCAATTGAACAGGGAGAAAGAATTACAGCAGTTGTTCCTGTAAGTAATTTCTCACATGATTTAAATCTGATTATGCTTACACAAAAGGGTTATATCAAGAGAATTGAGCTTGATAACTTTGCAAGCATAAGGAGAAGCGGTATAATTGCGATTTCTCTTGAAGAAGGTGACAAACTCAACTGGGTTAAGCTTGCTAATCCGAACGATGAAATAATTATTGGTACATCCTGCGGTATGGCTATAAGATTCCCGATTGAAGATTTAAGACCGCTCGGAAGAAGCGCAAGAGGTGTAAATTCAATGAAACTTCGTGCTGCTGACACAATTATTGGCTGTGACATAGTTCCAAGAAATTACGATGCAGACTTACTTGTAGTAACTTCTGACGGATTTGGAAAGAGAACAAAACTATCTGAATTCAGGACACAAAACAGAGGCGGTATAGGTCTTATTGCTACTAAATTTAAATCTAATATGTCAAGACTTGTTGCCCTAACTATCGTTGAAGAAAAAGACGAAATAATGATGGTTACTGCAAACGGAATTGTTACAAGGATTAAGGCCGGTGATATTTCTTGTCAGGGCAGACCTGCAACCGGCGTTAGAGCGCAAAACCTCACAGACAATGACACGGTTGTTTCTGTTAACAAGATTGTCAATACTGATAAGGACGATGACGGGGATACAATTCCTTCCGGAGGATGTTCTATAGAGGATATGACAGAAGGCGAACAGACAACATTAACAGAATAATAAAAACTTATACGGTCGGATACATACTCCGGCCGTAATTACATGGAGGATTTATGAAAAGTTTAAAAATATATACAGATAAAGATATTAACAAAGATTTGATAAAAAGCAAAAAGATTGCTGTTATTGGTTTTGGTTCACAAGGATACGGACAGGGATTAAACTTAAAGGATTCCGGCTGTGATGTAGTAATCGGTGTAAGACAAGGTGGAGCTTCTGATATAAAAGCCAAAGATTACGGACTAAAAACAATGTCTATTTCCGATGCGGTAAAACAGGCTGATATTATACAAATCCTTATTCCTGACGAGGTTCAGGCCGAGGTTTATGAAAAAGAAATTAAGCCATATTTAAAAGCCGGTCAGTATTTAATGTTTTCACATGGATTTAACATTCACTACGGTTTTATAAAAGCACCAGAGAATATTAATGTAATTATGGTTGCACCTAAAGCACCGGGGCATACAGTTAGAAGTGAATATAAAGACGGTCGTGGAGTTCCTTCACTTATTGCTGTTGCACAGGATTACAGCGGAGATTCTAAAGAAGCAGCTCTTTCCTATGCCTCAGCAATCGGCTCTGGACGTGCAGGAATCATTGAAACGACATTCAGAGAAGAAACTGAAACTGATTTATTCGGAGAACAGACCGTACTATGCGGCGGCTGCTCTGCCCTAATAAAGACTGCATTTGAAACTCTCGTTGAAGCAGGATATTCTCCTTATATGGCATATTTTGAAGTCTGCCATGAATTAAAATTGATTGTTGATTTAATATATCAGGGCGGAATTGAAGATATGCATTATTCTATTTCCAACAATGCGGAATACGGCGATTTAACAAGAGGAAACAGGCTAATTAACTCCGGCGTTAAAGCTGAAATGAAGAACATTTTGTCTGATATTCAGAGCGGCAAATATGCAAATGAATTTATGGATGAAATGCAGAATGGAGGGGGGAAATTCAAAGAATTACGCACTGCTTCACAAAACCATTTGATTGAAAAAATTGGACAGGAAATTCGTTCATCATTCAGCTGGAATAATGACAATAAACTAATTGACCGGTCAAGAAATTAGACATTTGTCTAAAAATCTTTATCCGCTCGGGTTATGGTAAAACACTGCTCATTTCTTACAATAAATATGTATTAAAAATACAGTTTATTCATGTCAAGTTAAAGGAGTAAGAGATGAAAAAAACATTATCAGTTTTGGCAGTTTTAGGTATCGCTGCCGTAATCGGAACTCACAGTGCAAACGCTTTTGAATGGTCAAGCTTAAATCCTGCATACTGGGGACACTGCCCTAAATGTGAAAAACAAAAGGCTGACTGCTCCTGTGCTAAAAAAGCTGACCCTTGTAAGAAGGCTAAATGCGATCCTTGCAAAAAAGAAAAGAAATGTGATCCTTGCCAGAAAACAGTTGATCCATGCCCATGTACTACAGGCGCAGCAGCACCTTGTGATCCTTGCGCTAAGAAGGCTGTACCTTGCAACCCTTGTGCAAAATCTCCATGCAGCGTGCCTGAGAAACAGCCATGCGAACCATGCCAGAAACTTCAAGAAATGGCTAAGTAACCATACTTTCCCATTTTCACAAAAATCTGCTGCCATTATTTTAATAGACAGCAGATTTTTTTATAAATCATCTATTTATTTGATTACAAAATTTAGTAAATACCTTAAACTATATGTATTAATTGGGGAGAGGTATGGTTAAATCAAATTTAAAAGAACAAAAGGTTATCAAAAAGACTGATTTAAAGGTCGTTGATAATAATGCAGTTAAAACAACAGCTTATAGTGATATTAATTTAAAAAAATGGCGGGAGTATGATCATATAAAAACAGATACTCTCTGGGAATTTCCTAACAGATTAAAAGAAGGCGGACATTCAAATGAATACCATGGAAATTATATTCCCCAGATTGCCCAGCAGATTTATGAAAGATACACCAAAAAGAATGATATCGTTTTGGATTTATTCTTTGGTTCAGGAACTTCAGGTATTGAAGCCATAAACATGGGAAGAAGATGCATTGGTGTTGAATTAAAAGATGAATTAGCAGAATCTGTTTCTGAAAAGTTCACACCAAAACAGCTTGTTACAGACGTTAATATTATCTGTGCTGATTCTGCCAGTGAAATAGCAAAAGAAAAGATTAAAGCCAGATTAGATATTATGGGTGCTAAAAAAGCTCAACTTTTAATGCTTCATCCGCCTTATGATGATATTATCAAATTCTCTGATAAAAAAGAAGATTTATCTAACTGCGCAACTACAGAAGAATTTTATGATTTGTTTGAAAAAGTTGCAAAAAACGGATATGACCTTTTAGAAAAAGGACGTTTTGCCTGCCTTATAATAGGTGATAAATACGCTAATTCTCAGCATATTCCACTCGGCTTTGAGTGCATGGCAAGAATGAATAAGCTCGGCTTCATTACTAAAGCAATTATTATTAAAGATATGCAGGGTAATGAGCGTGCAAAGGGAAAAACTGCAAATCTGTGGCGTTACCGAGCTCTTGCCGGAGGATTTTATATATTTAAGCATGAATATGTAATGGTTTTCCAAAAAGTATGAGGACAGACCTGATAAAATCAACTCCTGATGGAGTTTTAATACGCATAAGAATAGTGCCGAATTCTTCCAGAAACGAAATTATTTTGGAAGAAGAGTTTATTAAAGTCAAAGTTACTGCTCAGCCTATTGAAAATAAAGCCAATAAAGCTCTTATTGAAATTTTATCAAAACAATTTAAGCTGCCTAAAACAAGTATACAAATCATCAAGGGAGAAACTTCAAAAGACAAAACTATAATATTGTCAACTCAAGATGAAAATAAAAAGACAAATATAATTTCACAATTGACAAAATAGCTTAAAAAATATACTATTATATTAAAGAGGAAAAGGTGTTTGTATGCATAAGCGTTGGTATGATGTTGATCCTACAGTAAGTTTGGCAGTAAGTTTGATGAGAAATGCCAATATAATGACACAGTACGAATGTGCTGATTTAATCATAAAAATATCAAAAGAAAACGGAATTGATTTAGCTGATAATATTTTAACTGATGCTTTTACTTATGTGCTTAGAAGGTGGTACGATACAGACCAAAAAATAGCCGAAGCTTTTGAGTACTTAAAATGCCTACCTATAGATGTGCAGAAAGAGGCAGCACTTCAAATTATAAACCTTTTACAGGAAGCTGAAACTAAGTAAATGGATACTTTAATACACATTTGTACTAATCCGGCATTAATTTCAATAGTATTATTATGTTTTTTATGTGTAAAAAAAATTAATGTGCTTCTTGCGATTATAATATCCACAATACTTGCCGGATTGACAGCAGGCTTGGATATTAGTCACATAATGAACACTTTTATATCAGGAATGGGTGGAAATTCTGAAACAGCTTTAAGTTACATCCTGCTTGGCGCTTTTGCTGCCACAATGGCACATTCAGGATTTACCAATATAATTTCAGGCAAAATAAACAAAGTTGTTGATGGCAAAAAATATGTTTTATTTGGTATTCTTGCACTTATAGCTATGGCTTCACAGAATATTGTACCAATACACATAGCATTTATTCCTATTATAATTCCACCCCTTCTTGGGATAATGAATAAGCTAATGGTTGACCGCAGGGCAGTTGCATGTATACTTGCGTTCGGGCTAAAAATGCCTTACATTGCTATTCCGGCAGGATTCGGGCTTATATTCCAAAACCTAATAGCAGATAATATGATACAAAACGGAGTAAATGTCTTAAGAAATGATATATGGAAATATACATCAATACTTGGACTGGGAATGATTGCAGGGCTTATCGTTGCAGTATTTATTACATATAGAAAGCCAAGAATTTATCAGGAAAAAGATAATTCTGCGCCTGAAATTCAAGCTTCAAAATTTCTTTTAAAACACTGGATTGTAATTATTGCGGCACTGGCTACATTTGTTGTACAGCTAATAACAAAATCGCTTCCGCTAGGCGCTCTTGTCGGACTGGGTATAATATTTTCATTTAAAGTCATTCCTCAGGAAAAAATGGATCATATGATGAATGAAGGGATTTACCTGATGGGCTATATAGCTTTTGTCATGCTTGTTGCTGCAGGATTTGCCAATGTTCTCAAAGAAACCGGCTCGATTGAAACACTAGTTAATACACTGCTTCCCATATTACCTTCAAATATTTATCTGAGCTCTTTATTTATACTTATAATAGGTTTATTTTTAACTATAGGAATTGGAACTTCATTTGGTACAATCCCTATACTAGCAGTTCTTTTTATCCCTATTTGTGTAAAGCAGGGATTTAATCCGCAGCAAATAATAGTTCTTCTTGCAGCAGCTGCGGCACTTGGAGATGCAGGCTCACCGGCTTCTGATACGACATTAGGTCCGACATCCGGATTAAATGCTGATGGACAGCACAATCACATCTTTGATACCTGTATACCAACATTCCTGCATTATAATATCGCATTAATAACATTTGCTCTGCTTGGAATTTGGCTTCTACATTAATTAGCCGTTTAATCCATAGTTGAAATCTTCTTGAATGTTGCTAGAAAGCATAGACTTGATAGATTCCATATAAGCATTAACTTCTTCAAGTTCAGCACTTGCTGTAGTTATTTGCGCATCTATTGCAGTTTCCCAGGCAGTTAACTCATCAAATTGATCTTGATATTTTGCAGTTAATTTATCAATTTCAGCTTCGAAATCAGGCATTTCTGTATAATCAGTATACTGTTCCTGTAAAGTTTCGTCGCCTTCAAAAATTTCTTTATAATGTCTTCTTAAAGCATTTGTTTCAGCAGATTTTAAAGACTGAGCATCAGCCTGTGAATATGTGCCTAAAGTTTTTTGACTCTGCCACTGAGTAATTTCAAGGTTCAGCTGGTTTCGTCTTAACTTGTAGCTTAATAGTGTTTCGTGTAAATTTGCGATTGCCATTTTAATTCACCATCTTTTTTCAGTCTTACATATATATAAAGTATTTAAAAAATATGTGATTTCAAAAGGCTTAAATATTGTTACAAAAGTTAACATTTAGCTGCAGTAAGGCGCTAAAAAGCCCTCTACAACTGGGCTCATAACATTTGATATAAAATGTTATGTTTGTTATCGGCATTTTTTTCAAAAACTTTAGGTATTTCAGAAATATTGTAACAAATTTTAACAATAAAAACTGTCAAAATTGTATTTTTCCAAAATGCTTAATGCGAGTTATAGCAATATTTTTGATAAATTTAAACATAATATTTTATATCAAATGTTATGTTAAATTAAAAAGGAGAAACACATGACAACATTCAGTTTACAAAAAGCACTCGCCTCCGAATCATATGCACAAAAATGCTGGCAGGATTACTACTACGGCGGAAATACAATGAAAATTGACGCTGACTCAATCGAAAAAATCAATAATAATTATAAAGGTATAATCCAAAATTGGAAAGCAGAAAGCTCTGAAGATGAAAATGTGTATGAAACAGCAGACTCCGATTTCAATCCAGACAACTATAATATAAATACAGGGAAATCCAAAGTTCGAGCCGGATTGGATGCAGCAGCAGGAGTTGCAGGACTTGCCATGGGAAGCGTTGCTAAAAATGTAGGCAAAAAAGCTTTTGATAAAACAATAAGCAAAGCGGCTAGCAATTGGGTTAATGGTAATCTATTTCAAAACAACGCGCTGCGATGCGCTCAAGAGGCGAAAGCTACCACCATTGATTGTATGCAGTCAATGGGAGAAGAAGGATGCAAACGCTGGAACTTATTAAAAGATGGCGAAAATTTTGATGATTGTGTAAACAGAATGGCTGAAGAAAACTATCAATCCACTTATCAAGAACATATGGAAAACGGTTACTCGGAACAGAAAAATGCGTATTCTCAGGATTCTGACGCACAAGACCGTTCCTGGATGATAAGTGCACCACTTGCTCTTGCAACCGGGACAATGTACATGGCTGATAAGCCTAATAAAGATGAAAAAGAGGCTTGCGATGATTTAAAAGACGAAATGAATATATATCAGCAAAATCTGACTGCCATTCAATCAGATATGGGAGATATTAATGAAGCAGTCAAAGCCTCTACACAGGAAGCACAAGAAATTTCTGAACAAAATTCAGAAGAAATACAAGACAAGCAAGATGAGTACGAAACCTACAAAGAAACTTATTTCGCACTAAAAGCAAAGATAGATGCTGGTGAAACATTAAGCGAAGCTGATAAACAAAAATATAATGAAGCAATCGAATATATGGGCTCAATTGGTGTAGACATTAATACACTTACGGATGAAGCATCAGAAAATATATCAGACATCAATAATGAGAATGCTGAGCACCAATCAAACTTAGAAGACGCTGCTGATACAGTCCAAACTGTACAAGAAACAACAGATTTTGCCGAAAGTTTTGATGAATCCACCCGGCTTATGTGTTTTGTTGAAGCGGCATCTCAAACAACAAATGTTGTATCAGGCGCCAAAGCTGCAAGAGATTCTGCTCGATTTGCAAGTGCATTTGGGAGTGCAAGCGCCTGGGCTTATGCATTCACAGCAATGGCAACAGCTGGAGCCGGCATGAGCGGAACCGGAGTTGTAGAACAGACATCCTGGGGAATAAGTGTCGGTAAAGAGATTGATGCCAGAAAAGATATTCAATCGCTCAATGCGCAAACAGCAGATATTGTTTCTGAATCGACAGAAAATTTTGAAGCCGCTACCGAAGACTTGGAAACTATCACTGAAGAAGTCGAAGAAACAACGCCGGAAAAGGATATTCCGACAGAAACAAAAGAAGAGCCGGAAACAAAAGAACCGGAGGATGACAAAAAGGACTAGGTTAAATCCTTAAGCTCGTCTTGTTTATAAGCCGCAACAGCAAGGGCATCGCAGCGTTCATTATATTCATGACCGGCATGACCTTTTACCCAGATAAATTCAACTTCGTGTTTTTCTTTTGCTGCAAGGAGTCTTTTCCATAAATCAACATTTTTAACAGGAGATTTGCCAGCAGTTTTCCAGCCTTTTTTAATCCAACCATCTATCCAATGATTATTAAAAGCATCAACCACATATTTACTATCAGAATATAATGTTACAGAGCATGGTTTCTTTAAAGCTTCCAGCCCGGTGATAACAGCCAGCAGTTCCATCTGGTTGTTTGTCACACATTTAAAGCCTTCTGACAATTCTTTTTCATGCTTAATGCCATTAGCATCTTTATGTACTAAAATGGTGCCGTAGCCACCAGGTCCCGGATTTCCGCTACAAGCACCATCTGTATAAATTTCTACCTTGATCTTTTCTATCACTCTTTCACCGAATAAACTTAAGCTGCTACGCCTTTAATTTCAGAAATAAGGTATTTTGCAACCCATTCAAAATCTTTGTTATTATTAGCAGCTTTTTTAAGATATTCAACAGAAGCTTCGCCAATTCTAATAAGAGTCATCGCAACAACCCCGCGTTTAACGCCTCTTACAACCTGCAATTGATGAACAAGCTCTGGCACTACAGATTTACCTTTATCTACAAGAATATTTTCTATTCTATTTTTTGTTGTATTATCTGCTGTTTCTAATTTGCCTAGAATTTCTTCAACTGATTGCATATCTTTCTCCTTCATATTTTATTCATCCTTTGCAATTTTATTATATCCCATATTTTGTCAAAATTAAGATTTCCTTACATAATCTTAATATCGGGATAAATTTATTGTGGTAGATTGAAAAGTGCCAGTTGAGCGCTTTTCATATCCTCTCCACTCGGCTTATTGTAACAAAATCTTTACATGACACCTATTAAGTGTAAATTATACAAATTTTTTGTTTTTTATAGTAATATATAGAAGTTAGTAAAAAATTTAATTGGTGCATAACGCACCTTTAGAAAAGGAGGCACATGAATTGACAATTGTATCATCTTCACTTGACGAGCTTGAAAAGCAAAACTTGGACAAAGTAAACTTAGGACAACACGTTCTTGCAGAATTTTTTGAATGTGATCCCAACATTCTTAATAGCAATGATAAAGTAGAAAAGTACATGATAGACGCGGCTCTTGAGTGCGGTGCAACAATCGTTCAAAAGTGCTTTCATATGTTCAATCCGTACGGTGTTAGCGGGGTCGTAATTATTTCTGAAAGTCATCTGGCTATACATACATGGCCGGAATTAGGTTATGCAGCTGTTGATTTGTTCACCTGCGGTACCAAATGCGATCCAAAAGTTGCATATGAATTTTTGAAGAAAAAATTTAACTCTAAAAAAGCTTCTTTCACAGAACTAAAAAGAGGCATAATTGATAGAGAGACACTGAAACTTGCAGAACAACCATTCGAAATAGCAGAACAATTTGAAGATTAACCAATAAAAAAGGAAACTGTAAAAAGTTTCCTTTTTTATTGGTTAACACTTGATAACAATCCCATTACGTTTTGTGCTTTAAGGTTTCTGGATGATGCTAAAAGGGTGGCAGATGCCTGTTGCAAGATTTGATAACGAATGTAATTTGAGGACTCCTCTGCTATATCGGCATCTCGCATCGTTGAACGGAATGATATTAAATTATTTAACTTTATTGACTGCGCCTCTGATACACTCTCCAAACGGTTGATTGTATTACCGATATTTAACAATTGATCAGATACACTACTTAACATTTCATCTATTGACTCTAGGCTCTCTAAGGCTCCTTCAGCGGTGGAAAAATCTACACTGAAATCAAAAAGGTTAAAGCTGATACTAGTACTTATATACTTATCAGAGCCGGAGCCGATATCGACCTTGATATTCAACTCAAATGGACGAGGAGTAATATCAACGGCATTGGTATAAACTGTATTCTTGCCGTTATCTATTAAAGTATTGCGTTCACCACCCTCGCCATCGATGGTATTGTTATTGCCGTTTGATACCATAAAGCTGTCGCTTTCAGCACCGCCATTTGCGATATTATTGTCACCGTTGATTTTTATATTGTCTTGACCTGCTCCGCCCTGTATGGTATTTGCGTCACCCTTTATACTGATTTCATTATTACCTGAGGTTGATTCTATGGTGTTGTTATCACCTTTGACTTCTATTTGGTCATCACCTGAGCCGGATAAGATATTGTTAGTATTACCTATTATGTTTATTTCTTTTGAACCTGTTGTAGTTGAATAGGTATTATTATTGCCGCTTATGGTGATATGGTTTTCTCCGCGAGTATTCGATACAGTATTATTGTTGCCATAAATATTGATATCGCCTTTGGCGTTTTGAGTTGTGATGTTATTATCATCACCTTGAACACCGATTGAGTTATTGCCTTTGCCGGAAGTTACGGTGTTAGAGGAAGAAGTTATTACATACTTGTTATCTCCATCTCCCGAATTGATTGTATTATTGTCTTTATTGACGGTAATACTATTATTGCCTTCGCCTGTATTGATATTATTGTGAGCGCCGTTTACTTTGATTACATCATTTCCGGCGCCGGAGCTGATATTGGTATTATTATCACTATTGATATTTATCGTGTCGGCTCCGGCGCCTCCGGTTACTTCTAGATTGGTTGAAGCATTAAGAGTTATATTATCATTGCCTTCACCGCCGTTCAGAGAATTGTTTTCACTGTTCATTATCAATGTATCATTACCTTTGCCGCCGTTAATCACGTTGTTGCTGCCCTGTTCTACTGTGATTTTATCGGAAAGGTCAGAACCCGTGATGACGTTATTATTACCGCGAATATTGAGGATGGCACTTTCATTTAATTCTGCATTTACACCAAAATTTGAACCATTGAGGGTGATTACTCCGGTATTCGGGTTCAAGGAATATTGAAGCATATTAGAGCCGGCAAAATTATTTGTTACAGTATATGTTTTGCCGTTCAATGTAAACGTTTTTACTTCCCCTTGATAGGTAAATGATATTCCGCCTGCATTGGGGTCTTTGTTCACGTTCGAAAATGAGGTGCCGGTTCCGTTATCTATATAGTAATTGTTTCCCGTACCGCCGTCGATAAAGTTATTGCTCCCGTCGATTACAAAATAGTCGTCGCCACCTGCGCCTAAAACGGTATTGTTATTACCGCTCAAATAGAATGTATCGGCGCCGGGACCGCCGGAAATATTGATGTCGTTTGCGTTGACATTATAGATGTTATCTCCGCCGGTGTCTGAAAGACTGGTTACTTTGGCGTTGATGTTATAGGTGTCGTTGCCTAAACCACCGTTGATTGTGCCAGTATTTGCTATATTAACCGTAATTATATCATCGCCCTCGTCGCCATATGCAGCACCAGAAGAAACTGCATTAATAATAATTTCATCGTCACCGGAGCCCCCATATGCAAAACCTGAGCTATTAATTAATAATTTATCATTTCCACCTTCTCCATACACATAATGATTACCTGTGACCATTTCTATTGTATCATCACTATCTCCACCACAAAAAGTTAATGACTTCCCATAAAGTTTTACATTATGGGAAACATCTTTTTGCCCCGTTACATTAACATTAACGCCGCTAAATGATATTGCACCGGTTACTGGATTTACTGTGTACAAAAGTGCATTAGAAGCTTTAGAATTGGTATTTTTTACCGTATAATTTATTCCATTTATAGTCAAATTCTTAGTTTCACCTTTTGAAAGAGATAGCGCCTGAGCATTATCGGCATCGCCAAAACCACAAATATAGCTATTCGGTCCTGTATTTGACACTAAGGTATTATTCCCACCTGTTCCATAAACAGTATTATTATCTCCTTGCAAGCTTAGATTCATTGTTCCTGATACGGACTCAATGTAGTTTAAAGATCTAGCTGTTAGATTAGTTATTCCTGTACCTCCATAAAAAAACGAACCATCCGTTATGCTAACAGTATCATTGCCGGAACTTCCATAAATAGTTGTGCCAAAAGCTTTTAGAGTATTATTACCTGAACCTAAATAAATTGTAGCACCATGAGCGTCAATAATATCACCTTTATTCCCGCCATAAAATGTTATACCATCTTTTATACTAACATTATGTTTTTTGTTTAGATCTCCCCTTATAATAGCCTGATTAGAACTCATTGAAAATGTTATTTGACCTGAGTCATTAATTGAATATATGACGGTTGCAGTTGTACTTTCTGTAGACATTGTATAGTCAATACCGTTAATATTAACAACCTGCTCTACACCCTTTGTGAGAGAAACTGAGCCTGAATTTGCACCTATAACATTTATAGTTGTATTTGTACCGACAGTTCCTGTTACAGTATTGGTACCAGTTCCTCCATCAATTGTATTTGAACCACCTTGTATTATATTGAATATATCATCTCCATCATCGCCATATATTTTATTACTCACTCCATAAATATTAAAAATATCATTTCCTGTACCGCCATGATGAACTACATACCCCGCATAAATATTAAAAATATCTTCTCCAGTTCCTCCATTTAAACTACCTTTATAAGCCGTTAATAAATCATCACCGGCTTCACCATATCCACCTGAGGCTGTAGCACGAAGAATTATAGTATCGTTCCCCTCTCCACCATAAATAGAATTTATATAGCAATTTTCAGAATCTGACTCTTCCACCTTATCATCAAGTTTTCCGCCATAAACCTTATTAGAGCGTCCGGATATAATAATATTGTGCGCGACATCTTCCTGCCCTCTAATCTCAAAGTTAGAAGCTATTAGAGTTAGTTCTCCTGTTGATGTATCCTTCGAATACGATAAGTCATTAGCCGTAGTTAGTTTATTTTTAACAGTGTATTGAACACCATCAATTGTAATTGTTCTCGTTTCTCCGCCGGCAAAGGCCTCTGCACCCTCGAGAACAGAGGCGAAAGCGGAAACTCGCGCAGATGCGCGGGATAAACTCCTTGAGGATTTTGTTGCTGTTGTTTGTACGTCATTGTTTTCTTTGTAATACAAATTCTGATTATCATACTTGATTGACTCTCGTATCTGAGATATCTGTTCCAATATCTGGTCGGCTTCTGCCTGCATTGCCTCGCGGGTTTCTGCATCATATGTTCCGTTTGATGCCTGCGCTGCTAAATCACGTAAGCGCTCTAATAGTTTCTGTACCTCCTCCAAACCGCCTTCAGCTGTCTGAAGCAAGGATATACCATCATCTGTATTCTGCTGAACCTGAAGCATTGAACTTATTTTCTTTGATAAATCTGTTATTATGGAATAACCTGCAGCATTATCCTTTGCCTGATTAACTTTGTAACCTGTTGTCATACGGTTGATTGAGTTATTCAGACCTAGGCTATTTTCGCCTAATGTACGCTGTAAAATTAAATCTGCTACATCACTGGTTAGGGTAATCATTATATACCCCCTGTATTTAAAATACCAGTTATAGCCTTATTACTGCCCCCCCCCCCCTACAGCTCAATACAGCACTACAAGAGGGTTTTAACCACTTTTTATTATCCTTAGCGACACTACATATCATATCTACATTATATATCACATTTATTAACACTACAATGTATGATATACAAAAGTTTACATTAATTCGCAAAACAATTTTTCTATATTAAGTTTTGTAACGATTTTTATAAGTTGTGAAATTAGAGTTAATTTATATCCTTTATATATATGTAAGATGTAAATGACATAAATCAGATTTAATCCCTAAATCCCTTCCTAACTAATTTTCCTAGCTTCTCGTCCCCCGAGAAGTTTTTTTTGATTATGTTATTATTGACGTTTTTCCAGCCTTTTTAACTCATTAATCAGAAGTGTTTTACGAGGTTCCATCTCAATAATATCCCAAGGAAGAGGTTGATCTAAATTAAAACTTTCGTTTACTTTTATATCTAACTCTTTTAATGCAGATTTATATGCTCCTATTTTTGCACCACGCCTGTATACTTCAACAAGAAATGGAGCAAGCTCTTTTCCGCCTCTGGATAATACAGATTGCCAGTAATCCCATTTTATACTCGAAAACTTAGCAGAAATACCGAGTTTTGAAAACTCTTTTTCAAGATATTTTTGTTTTTTCTCAAGAGATTTAGTATCCTCTCTTTTCGCCCATTGAAAAGGTGTATGAGGTTTGGGTACAAAAGAAGAAAATGAAAATTCTATATTGAAACCTTTATTTTCATCTTTGATTTTTTTGCCGAGTTTTAAAAATTCATTTATGTCATCTTGCGTTTCAGTAGGAATTCCAATCATAGAATATATTTTGAGTCCTTTGAGCCCATTCTCGCGTGAGATTCTAACTGCATTCAAAATTTGCTCTTCTTTCAGATTCTTATTAATATACTTTCTCAATCTTTCACTAGCTGCTTCTATAGCAATTGTTGAGTGTTTTTGTCCGCCTTTAACAAGGGTTTGCACCATTTGCGGCGAAACTGCATCTGTCCTCAAAGACGAAATTCCAAGCTCTATATTCACTCCGTTATCAATTTTATCTTCAATGTATTTCATTATCGCATCAAAATCCGGGTGTGCACTTATTTGTGCTCCGAGAAGTGCAATTTTATTTGTATATTGAAGACCTAAATCTATTGCAGCTATAATTTTGTCATATTCATAGCTCCTGAAAGGAAGGTTTATATATGAAGCAGTACAAAAGGCACAGCGATTCATACACCCTCTTTCAACTTCTATAATAAAAGTATCTTTGAAATATCCTTTATCACTCAGAATAGGCGTGTAAATAACTTCATGAAGCGGAACTACAGCCTTTTTGACCGTTTTATTTTTTCCCGGAATATACACACCATCAACATTCTCAAAAAGTTTTAATGCCTCACATCTAGAATTACTCTTTAAAATATCAAGAACCTGTTTAAAACTTTCTTCTCCATCACCAATCATCAGAAAATCAAAAAAGGCCTCATAAGGACAAGGATTAGTAGTAATTACAGGCCCTCCTGCAAATATTAAAGGATGATTTTCATTTCTTTCTGCAGAATATAATGGAATATTTAATTTTTCCAAAATTTCAAAAACACCAGCATAATCAAAATCAAATGACATTGAAAATGCTATACTATCAATCTTTTTAGAAATAACTACATTGTCAGTAGAACATCTTATAGCGTTAATACCTTCATGAGTATCAGCAATTTTATACAGCCATAGATATCCGAGTGATGCCAGCGCAAACTCTTCTATTGCCGGATAAGCCATTAAAAAATTATAGTTGCCGCTACTAGATTTATATAAATATCTCTCCATTAATTCACATTCTTTATATAAAGTTCCTCAATCAACACGCATACAGTTGCAGCAATGGCCGGAGCAAAAATAACTCCGATAACCCCCAGATACTGCGCTGTTACAAATAAGAAAAAGTATATTATAAGAGGATGTAAATCCAAAAATTTACCAAAGATATATGGTCTTACAAGATTATTTTCAGCCCATTGGGCAATAATGAATAATAATATAATAAGAACAAGCGTTAGCGGCCCCATTTTATATGCAACCAGCAGTGTAATAACTAAGGCAAGTCCCGGACCAACAACAGGAATTATATCCAGCACAGCATTAAGCACCCCGAGCAGAAGCGCATAATCTACACCTAATAACATTAAACCTGCTGTCATTATTAGTCCTACACAGCCGATTGTAACAATTAACGCAAGCATATACCCGCCAATCTTAACTGATATAGTATCAAGGATTTCTTCTGCTTTAGCCTTCATCGGGCGCGGAAATAAGCTGCTATAGGTCTTTTTTACAGTTTCTTTATCTACTAGAAAATAGTAAACAATAATACAAGCAGCAAGAAAATAAACAATTGCAGAAGCAAATTCCATACTTAAGTTGATAGAATCATTTACAAACTTGGTAGTAAAGCCGGAAGCTGTCGACAAAAGCTCCCCGATATCAAGCTGTGCTATAGTAGATTGACTTACCAGCGGAGTATTCATTAAAAAGCTTTTTACAGCTGTTACATGTTCCGGCAGCATAACCAGAAAAGATTTTATCTGTTGGCCGGCAACTACAAATAATGGCAGAATAAAAAGAGCAGATATTAATAAGACTCCGCATAAAACTAGCGTAGAAGCCAGTGAACGGCTCATTTTCTTTGTCATTTTATCTACAAGAGGATTTAATGAACAAGCAATTACATATGAAGCAAAGAATAGAATTGCAATATCTTTAATCTTAGTTATAAAAATTATGAAAAGGATTGCAATAATGAAAAATATAATATTCTTAACTGTCACAAACTTTTTTACAAAAACATCAAACATTGAAAACTCCTTATCCTCTTCGACGATTTTATCATAAAAAGAACCGTGGTAAAATATATACGTGGATAATTTACTAGAAATAAAAAATTTAATTGTTGAATACAACAGCTTAAAAAAACAAAAAGATGACCTTGTTGTCGCAGTAAATGACGTTTCTCTTTCAATAAAAGAGGGAGAAATTTATGCATTAGCAGGAGAATCCGGATGCGGAAAATCAACCCTTGCAAAAGCAATAACTAAGCTTGTACGGCCAAAATCAGGTGAAATATTATTTGAAGATAAAAATATTCTTGAACATGATAATTCTGAAAAAAAAGAATATCCAAAGTTAGTACAAATGGTTTTTCAGAATCCATACTCAAGCCTGAACCCTAAAATGAAAATTGGCGATATACTAAGAGAGCCGCTGGATATTAATACAAACTATTCTAAGAGCAGAAAAAATGCTTTAGTAAAAGAGGTTCTTAATGATGTCGGACTGCAGCAAACAAGTCTGGAACTTTATCCGCATGAATTTTCCGGAGGGCAAAGACAAAGAATTGCTATTGCCAGAGCTTTGATATTAAACCCTAAGCTTATTATAGCAGATGAACCTGTAAGTGCCCTTGATGCAAGTATTCAGGCACAAATAATTAACTTGCTTAAAGATTTGAAAAAACAAAAGGATTTAACAATTCTTTTCATATCCCATGACTTGAATGTTATCAGATATCTTGCAGACCGTGTAGGAATTATGTACTTTGGCCGGCTTATTGAAGAAAATACTACTGATAAAATATTTAATTTTCCAGAGCAGGAGTATACAAAAATTCTGCTGGAATCAGCCCCTACACTTGCCTACTAAATTTACTTTGTATTATTGATAGTTTTGAGCGGAACTTTCATTGTACTCACAAGCGTTTTGTATTTCTCATCTTTATAAAGATAGATATCAATTAAGTACTGGCTAAGTTCATTTTTAGTAAAAATATTTTTATCAAAAACTATTTTAATTTCTTCAGTAACACCACCATTAGAATACAGCGGTGCCGATTTGCCTACACACTTAACAGATATGGTTTCAAGCACTTTATCCTCACGCCTCAGAACAAAATCAGCAGACATATTTCTAATATTAGTATGTGATACATTCTTAAATCGATAAGCTGCTTTTAGTCTGTATGTAAACCAGGGCTTGCGGACTATAAACTTATCCAGCAGCACTTCTATATCATTTTTATAAACAACTTTCTGATTGACAAAAATATCAATCGAATGTATTTTATATCTGTAATACTTAGCTCTTGTAGGCTTGCCTTCCAAGTCCATAATATTAGCAGATTTCATTAAAGCTTTTGAATATACGCCGTAATCTATTTGCTGAGGTTTTTCTTTTAAAAGAGGCTCAAAATACTCTACTGATTTAACAGGATCTAAATCAGAATATATGATAGCAAGTTTATATTTAATATTGAAATTGTCAGGCAAGTATTTTTCAGCCTTTGTAAGGAACCTTACAGCATCAGAATTTAAACCGCTTTTCACCATTATATCAGCGGTTTCAATGTATGCATTTACAATTCTATTCTTTATAGAACTTTCTACTACAGGGTCCTTTCTTGTAAATTTATCATAATAAAATTTAGCTTTTTCATAGCTCTTCGCTGCACTCAAAAATTTGCCAATAGAATAGTATTTATCACCCATTTCTATATAAGCACGTGATTTATACTTGATAAGATTTTTATCGCTTATATCTTTTACAGATTTTATAACATTCTGCGCCTCATCGAATTTTTCCTGCGCTATCAAAACTTTCGTGAGTTTATAATAAGAAGAATAACTGCCGTAACCAGATTTTTCTAGAGCAATCTCGTATGCAAACTGTGCATTTTTATATTCATGCGCAAGCTCATATATATTTCCGACCTGCATGCACACAGCATAGCTCTTCTTCTTCAAATCCTTTGTTAAGTCCGACTGCATTATAAGCTGTCTTGCAATCTGTTCATTCATTCTGCGTTGTTCATTTGAATTTTCATACAAATTTTTTATCATTTCGCTTCTTGCATGAATTGAAAGCAGAATAGTAAATACAAGAGCAAGTAAAAAAGAAATCAGCACTGTACGGCCATATTCAAGTAGAATTTGCCTTTTTGTTTTCTGTGCCCCAAATCTATCTTTCTTTTTCTTTTCCTTAATCATTTAATTCCTGAAGCGTTATTGAATCAAGCTCTGCAATATTGCGTAGTTTACCGTATATTTCCTTCATCATTCTTTTGTTATTCAAGTCAAATATAGAAGACACTTTCGATTTTTCCGGATTTTCAAGTAATTTTTTAGAAGAAAAATCCGTCATATTATCAACATATGAATTTAAAAAGTTATAAATTTTTTCAACATCATTTCCATTAAGATATATAACAATTTTACAGCGTCTTACCTGCTTACCGCTAGACGGGAGTAATTGTCTTTCCAAAATTCTTATTAGTGTTAATACAGCAACACTTAACACTGTTGCAATAATAGCCACATCGTACATTCCGGCACCGCAAGCCATACCTATGCTTGCTGCAATCCATAGTGTTGCAGCAGTAGTAAGCCCAAAAACCATAGGCCCGTTTCTCAACACCGTACCTGCACCAATAAAACCAATCCCGGTAACAATCTGGGCTGCAACCCTTGATGTATCTCTTATGCCGGTTGCTTGAGCAATGTCAACGTTATCGCCGGTTGCAAATGTCGGAAATGCATATATTGAAAGCAAGGTAAAAATGCAGGCACCCAGACATACCAGAATATGAGTTCGTAAGCCTGCATACTTATTAGTTAATTCTCTCTCTAATCCCAGTGAAAAACCAAGTGCCAGAGCTAGAAATAAACGTATTATATACTCTGCATTAAAAAAAGTTTCCATCAATTCTCTCCCTTATTGTAATGATACAATAATTAATAGAAAAAGACAATGTATTGCTGTAGCCAAACGTGTTTATTTTAGTTATAATAGAGCTATGAATACTGAATGCAAAACAATTAAAGAGCAGCTTGAAGAACGCGAACTTGAACAGTTAAGTCCGTACGCAACAACCTGCAGAAATTCTAAGGGCAGAAAACGCCCCAGAAATGAACAATTTGAGATTCGTACAGAATTTCAAAGGGACAGAGATAAAATACTGCATTCAAAATCATTCAGACGCTTAAAGCATAAAACACAGGTCTTTCTATCACCATATAATGACCATTTCAGAACAAGACTTACACATACTCTGGAAGTTGCACAAATAGGAAGAACCATGGCACGCGCCTTAAGGTTAAACGAAGATTTGGTAGAAGCGATTGCTCTGGGGCACGATTTAGGGCATACTGCCTTTGGACACTGCGGAGAAGGAACACTGGATGAACTTTTGCCTAACGGTTTTCATCACAACCTGCAAAGCGTTAGAGTTGTAGAAGTCCTTGAAGATATGAATTTGTGCAAAGAAACTGTTGACGGTATCTTAACCCACACCTGGGGCTATAAGCCTAAAACTCTGGAAGCACAGATTGTACAATATGCTGATAAAATTGCATACATCAACCATGATATTGAAGATTCAATTCGTGCAGGAATAATTTCCGAGGCAGATTTGCCTGCTGACTGTGTAAAGTATTTTTCCTCCAATCAATCAGCAAGACTTGGGAAAATGATTACAGATGTAATAACAAGCTCGATGGATAAACCAAAGGTTACAATGTCAGAAGAAGGATGGTTTTACGTTACAAAACTCAGAACCTGGATGTTTGACAATGTTTACCTTGACCCGATTGCAAAAGCAGAAGAAAAGAAAGCAAAAAATATTATAAAATCATTATTTGAGCATTATGCCAAAATGATGGAACCATTCTATACGGAAGAAGAAATTCCACAAATTGTAACAGACTACATTTCAGGCATGACCGACCAGTACGCAATAAGACGCTACAAAGACTTATTTATCCCTATGCCGCTTGCTGAACGTACAAATGACGATGCTCTGCTTAAGAAAGCACGGGAAAGAAAATGATTTATTACGGTTACAGCATAAATTCAGGTGCTGATAATATGCGCATTGACTCAGAAATTTTAGACAGAGCCATTGAACAAAAGTCAAAAGAGCCGGTATTTAGGCTTTACGGCTGGTCGCCAAAATGTATCTCGCTGGGCAGAAATCAAAAAGATACTTTTTTAACAGGCGAAATTGATTCCGTAAGAAGATTAACAGGAGGAAGGGCGCTCCTGCATGATAACGAAGTCACATACAGCTATGTAGCTCCGATTAAAGAAGGACAGAGTGTAGTTGAATCTTATAAAGAAATTTCTGGAATATTAATTGACTTTTTTAAAACTCTGGGTATTGAATTAGAGTTTGGCGGCGGATATAAAGGCGGAATGAAATTTGATTACTGCATGCTTATATCTACCGGTGCTGATGTGTGTTATAAAGGTAAAAAACTAATCGGTTCCGCTCAATGCAGGAAACAGGGGTACGTTCTCCAACATGGTTCTATTTTGTTCGGATATGACAAAGAACTTCTGGAAAAACTTTTTAATGAAGAAGTTAAAGGCATAACTTGTATGAACGAGATTTTAGATATCACAAAAGAAGAGTTTATACACTTATTACAGCAACATCTTCAACATGATATGTATGCGGAAACATATCAAAAGGCTGAATAAATTCGACTTTAGCACCATGTTCGGTCAAATATTTTAAATCCCTTGCAAGAGTAGCAGGGTTGCAGGATACATAAATAATCTTTCCTTTAGTAAGTTTCAATGCATAATCAAGACTTTCTTCAGAACATCCTTTTCTGGGAGGATCAAGCACAGTTACATCAAAACTCCTGCCCTTTGTGTTAAGCTCTTTTTCAAAAAACTTTCCGGCGTCCATGTTATGAAGCTCAACATTTTTTATTCCGTTTTCTTTTATAATTTTTGATGCTAAATCTACTGAAGCTTTAACCTCTTCAACACTTACAACTTTTGCAGCAATATCTGAAAGGCAAATTCCAAATGCGGTAATACCTGCATATGCATCCAGTACCAAAGGATTCTCAAAATTTTCAGAAATGTAATTCTTTACATATTCAAATATGTTATTGGCGCTCGCAGGATTTACCTGAAAAAAGGTATTAGCACCTACTTTGAAAATCTTATCGCACAATTTTTCTTCAATAAACGCCTCTCCTGCAATTATTTCAGTATTTTCTCCCATAATAAGATTGGTTTTCTTAGGATTAAAATTAATCCCGACACCTGAAACATTTGCAAACTTATCATAAACAGCTTCTGCCAGCTTCTTTATTTTCTCCAGCATCTTAACAGAGTTTATAACAAGTATAACTAAAGCCCTATTATTATAATTAGAAGCTCTAATTACAACATGCTTTAAATCTCCGGCATGTTTTTTCTCATCATAACCTGAAACACTAAATTTCTTTGCAGTAACTCTTATGTAATCTATAATTTCGTCACAGTACGAAGGCTGAATAGGACAGTATTTTATATTTACTATTTCATGGCTTCCGGTCTTAAAATATCCTGCGAGAATACGTTTTGACTCTTTTGTTTCAGCTACAGGGTACTGAATTTTATGCCTGTATTCCCTGTTTTGCGGGCTTGGAATAACATCTCTGACCTCAACTTCCTTACCATAGATTGAATGCATAGCATCTTCAACAATTTGTTTTTTAAGTTCAAGCTGGTAATTATAATCAATAAACTGCAGCTGGCATGCCCCGCAAACCTTTTGCATAGGACAAAACGGCTCTACCCTGTGCGGAGAAGGTTCTATGACTTCGATAATCTTAGCATTTGCAAAGTTTTTATTTTTTTTCCCGACTCTTACTTTTACAATATCCCCGGGGCATGCATTTTCTACAAAAATTACATAGCCGTCAAGCTTAGCAATCCCCAGCCCTAGATTAGAAAGTTTTTCTATCTTTAAAGTAATGGTTTCAGGAATATTTTTTTTGTTTATTGTTTGCATGGTTTTATTACTTGTATATTTCTTGTTTCCGAGAGTTCCTGACGTGCATCGCGGATAATCTCTTTGTACTCTTCTGATAAGCTAAGACCGTTGCAAAGCCTGTCGATAAAGCCGTTGTTAACCTTTACAGCTTTTTCAAGTGCCCCTACATTTTCAAGAACATCCTTAATATCAGCTAAATCATATCCAAAAGATTGTTTTGACTGATAAACCATCATCTCGCCGGTTTCTGCAACAAGCGGCTCGCCGCCAAGTTCAAAATGCAGTTTAAATACAGATTTCAAATCCTGTAACTCTGCCTGCATTGTCGCAATACTCTGCTGTATTCTCAAATACCTGTCAAAAAGATAATCAACATTCCCAAGCTGTTTTTTCTGCCAGTCAAGTCTTTGCAGATACAGTTTTTTTAATTTTGGATAAGCAAGCGCAAGCCCCATTGTATCAGCCATTGCTCTATGATGATTGGTCAAATCTACATTAAACCTTTTAGTTAAGGCTTCCAGCCCGTGCGATTCCAAATCAGGTGCAATTTCTTTAAACATTGCCTGCGAATCAATTCTCGGGTTTTCAAGTTTTTCTCCGAATACTCTCAGCTTTGCTTCATTCAAGAAAGAATAATCAAATATTACATTATGAGCAACAATCGGATAATCGCCGATAAATTCAAGTATTTTTGGAAGAGCTTCTTCTTCTGACGGAGCATCTTCCACCATTTCCTGAGTAATACCATGAACAGCCTGACTAGATTTCCTTATATGCTGGTGGGGATTTATCAAAGTCTGAAACTCGTCTTTAATTTTCCCGTTTTCCAAACGAACAGCAGCAAACTCAATAATTCGCTCTCTGGTATAATCTAACCCCGTTGTTTCAGTATCTAAAACTATTTCAATTTCTTTTTTTCTCGGCATCCCTGTTTCTCCCTATTTGTATAATAGCATAAATATCTTGCATATGGTAATATAGGTTTATAAAATTTAAATAAGGAGTTTATTTATATGGTAAAAGAAATAACTGTAGACAGCTTCAACACAGAAGTAATTAATTCAGACAAATTAACAGTTGTAGATTTTTATGCAACCTGGTGCGGTCCTTGCAGAAAACTCTCCCCTATCCTTGAGGAAGTTGAAACCGAACTTAATGACAGGGTTAACTTTGCTAAAATTGATACTGATGATAATATAGACGCGGCAAAAGAATATCAGGTCAGTGGCCTTCCTACCCTTCTGGTATTTAAAAATGGGGAAGTTGTTGAACGAATGGTAGGCCTAATGCCTAAATCATCTATTATTACCAACATTGAAAAACATATATAATTAATAAGCCCTCACATAAAAGAGGGCCTTTATGTAAAGAAATTTTATAAATGACTTTACTAAATCAAACGTTTGTTTTATTATAAAAGAATGAGCGATATTAATTCAAAAGAAAAAATCTTAAAATCTGCAATAAAACTATTTGCACAAAAAGGATATGATGCGGTAAGTATAAGAGAAATCTGTAAGGACGCCGGCTGCAATATCTGTATGATTTCATATTACTGGGGCGGAAAGCAGGAACTATATAACGGAATAATTGAAAACTTGCTTGAGGCTCAAATGCATTTTGCCAGCAGCTTTATTGACTTCAATAAAAAACCGGAAGATTTAAGCAGAGAAGAAAAAATTAAACTGCTTGAACTTATTCTGGATAAGTGCGTAGATTTTTTTTATGCAAATATCACAAATGACTTAATATTAATACTTCTAAGAGAACAGCAAAAAAATAATATTACGTCACCTAAACTTCTTAAATATTTAAGAAAACTTTTAGCTTGTATTCTTGGAAAAAAAGAAACTGATAGAGAAGTTATATTAAAAACCGTTTTCATACTTTCACAGATAAACTCTCCTAAAATTTTGCCGGCATTTTCACTCAGTCTTCTCGGGCAGGAAGATTTTACGCAGGAAGATATAAAGATTATAAAAGAAAACGTAAAATTATACGTTCAGACTCTTATAAAGGAGGCTGAAAATGCTTAAAAGATTTATTTTCATAGCAGTATTTATGATGTCAGCCGGATATGCCGGTGCCGTTAATGTTAATGAACTTAATCCGGAATTTTTCACAAGATTTAATGATGACTGTCTTGTTTATTATATAAATCAGGCAATAGAGAACAATCATAATGCTAAACAGGCAACATATCAGGTTGAGCAATACAGACAGCAGGCAAAATATTCGCTGGGGAAAGAGCTTCCGTCATTCAGCGTCAGTGCAGATTATCTTGGGATTAATACTCCAAAAGTCGATTATTTCAAATTAAGTAAAAGCGCTTTTGTGTTACCGTTTCAGGTAAATTATGAAGCAGATTTCCTGCTAAAAAACAGAGATAAAACAAGAAGTTATAAAAAGGCATTTGAGGCAAGCCGGTTTGAAGAAAAAGCTGTTTATATATCTCTATTGAGCGATGTTGCAACGGTTTATACAAACATTCTTGAGTACGATGCGCTTATCAGCAATCAGGAAAAAATCACAGAAAACAATAAACAAATACTCGATTACAACAACAAAAAATTTGCAAGAGGCGTAATTAGCACAAATGAATTAAATAAATTCAAGCAAAAATATGAAGACTCCGAGAATAATTTGTTTCAGTACAGGAAAGAGCGTGAAATTCTTGCAATGCAGCTTGCAGTTCTAAGCGGAATATCAGCTCAAAATGCAGGGACACTGAACACAGGTGAATTCATAAATTTTGAGTACAATGGACAGATCCCCCAAACTGTTTCTTCTGATGTTATTTTTGCCAGACCAGATGTTCAATCAGCAGAAAAACAGCTTGAAAAAGCAAAAATTGATGTTCGTGTCGCAAGAAAAGAATTTCTTCCGTCATTCAATATTACAGGTATCTGGGCATTTAATACAATAGCTCCCGGCAGTTTCTTTTCCTGGAATAGTTCACTTGCTCTGCTGCTTGCAGGTGCTACACAGGATATTTTTACCGGCGGAAGAAAAATTGCAAATTTAAAATTCCAGAAAGCTAAATATGAAGAGCTTTTTGAATATTACAGACAGACTGATTTAGAAGCAGTAAAAGAAGTGAACACAGCACTCTGTATAAATAAATATGACAAGGATATTGAAATAAGTACAAAATCAAAACTTAATTATGAAGCCGTTAACTTTAACAATAATACTAAGAAATTTTCAAGGGGCGTAATATCATCCCCAAATCTTTTACAGGAACAAAATAACTATCTAGCATCTGAAAACGAATACATAAAAGCTAAAACTCAAAGGCTGGTAAATTATTTCACGCTTTACAAAGCTGTCGGAGGTAAATTATGAAAAAACGACTAATTACGTTAATTGTAATAATTTTGGTTATTGGTTTAGGATGCGGATTATATTTTACGCTGAGAAAACAAGCTAATCCTAATGAGCTTACCTTATACGGCAATATAGAAATTCGTCAGGTTGATTTAAGTTTTCAGGTTTCCGGACAAATACTCAAGATGCTTAAAGAAGAAGGCGACAGTGTTAGCTCTGGAGAGCTTATAGCTGTATTAGATGATAAGGATTATAAATCAAACTTTGAAAAATCTTCTGCAGAAGTAAAGCGCACGCAGGCCTTAAAAAATGACGCGGCTTCAAAATACGAAAGAAATATTCCGCTATGTTATGACAATATAATTTCAAAAGAAGAATGCGACACACTTACATACAATAAAGATAAGACCGCTGCTGATTACGAAGCAAGTGTTGCATCAGAAAAATTTGCAAGAAACCAGCTTGCATATACAAAAATTTATGCACCTGAGCCAGGTATTGTCACTGTTAGAGTTCAGGAACCCGGCGCAATTGTCAATAAAGGGCAGCTTGTTTATACAATGTCAAAAAATAAACCGGTCTGGATTAGAGCATATGTTAACGAAAAAGATCTGGGTAACATTAAATACGGAATGGGAGTAAATGTTTACACTGACACTACCAATCCAAATACTGGCAAAAAGCGTGAGTACAAAGGTTATGTAGGATATATCTCGCCAGTTGCAGAATTTACGCCAAAAACTGTTCAGTCTACTGATTTAAGAACAGATTTAGTGTATAGAATAAGAGTCTATATAGATGATATTGATGAGTACTTACGTCAGGGAATGCCTGTAACGATAAAAATTAACATAGGTAATAATGCAGACAGTTAAGATATTAAATTTAACAAAGTCTTTTGGGAAAATCAGAGCAGTTGACAGCCTTTCACTTGATATTGAAAAAGGGAAAATTACAGGATTAATCGGGGCTGACGGTTCAGGAAAAACTACACTCATAAGACTCATCACCGGACTTTTGATTCCTGATAGCGGAGAAATAACTGTACTCGGGCTAAATCCGGCTGCACAAAAAGAAGAATTATCAACAAAAATCGGATATATGCCGCAAAAATTCGGACTATATGAAGATTTAAGCATTGAAGAAAATTTACAGCTATATGCTGACTTAAAAAAATTACCTTACGAGTTTGATGAACTTTTAGAGTTTACAAAACTCATGCCTTTTAAAACACGCCTTGCTGGCGCATTGTCAGGAGGAATGAAACAAAAATTGGGTCTTGCCTGCGCTTTAATGGGATCACCTGATTTCTTAGTGCTTGATGAACCTTCTGTTGGAGTTGACCCTATTTCCAGACATGATTTGATGGAAATGGTAAGAAAACTAATAACTCCAGATACTACTGTTTTATGGTCAACTGCATATTTAGATGAAGCTCATAGTTTTGATACCGCTGTTGTTTTAGATAAAGGCAAGGTTATTTATAATGGGAAACCTGATGATTTAGCACGTGATACAAAAGAGTTTGAGGAAAAAGTTATTGATTTGATGGGCGGCTATAAAAAAGAACCGTCAAAAGTTGCGCAAAACTATTTGGTACCGGATTCAGAACTCTCTTGTACAGTCGAAGCTGATAATTTAGAGAAAAAATATGGTAATTTTTACGCTGTAAAAAATAATTCTTTCTGCATACAGCGAGGAGAAATCTTCGGACTTCTGGGGCCTAACGGCGCAGGGAAATCAACTTCATTCAAAATGATGTGCGGTCTTGCTAAACCAACCGGAGGCACCGCAAGAATTATGGGAATAGATATACTTGAAAACCCGAGTAAAGCACGTTCTAACCTGGGTTACATGGCGCAGAAGTTCTCTTTGTACGGTAATCTTACCCTCAGACAAAATCTGGAATTCTTTGCTTCTGTATACGGTATAAACTTTTTGAACAAAGATAAAAGGGTTGACGAAATTATTGATATTTTTAACTTCCACGATATACAGGATATGAAATCTCAGGATTTGCCTTTAGGTTTTAAACAGCGTCTTTCACTGGCATGCGCTGTTATTCATAACCCGCCGATACTTTTTTTGGATGAACCTACATCCGGAGTTGACGTTATTGCACGGCGTGAATTCTGGAATCACATCACATCGCTTGCTAAACTCGGTGTTACAATTCTTGTCACAACACACTTTATGGATGAGGCCGAATACTGTAATAGAATAAGCCTGTTCTATAAAGGAGAAACTATTGCACTGGGTACACCGTATGAATTAAAGACAAAAGCTAAGGCCGACAATATGGAACAAGCTTTTGTAAATCTAATTAAGGAGAGCGGAAAATGAGCACTCTCAAGGCTTTAATAAAAAAAGAATTTTTGCAGATTATACGAGATCCAAGCAGCATAATTATAGCTTTTGTTCTGCCCTTAATCTCTATTTTAATTTATATGTACGGGATTAATCTGGATACGGTTAAAGTTACAATAGGAATAAAAAACGATGACGCAAATCCTGAAATAGCAACACTCGTCAAATCTTTCGGACATAGTAAATATGTAAACTCTATTGTGTACGATAATGAAAAAGAACTTGAAGAGGGAATAGTCCGTTCAAGGTTAAAGGGAGCTGTTATTATTCCAAATGACTTTTCCACAAATCTTTCACGCGCAAAAACAGCAGAAGTTTTGATTATAACAGACGGAAGCGAGGTTAACACTGCTAACTATGTTCAGAACTATTCAATGCAGATAATTAATCAATGGCTTGCAAGCAGCAGATATAACAACAGTTCTCAAAAACCGCGTGTTAATTCCACTATACGAACCTGGTACAATCAAGATTTGAACAGTCATTATTTTATCCTTCCAGGCTCAGTCGCCATCACTATGACGCTTATAGGCATACTGCTTACTGCACTTGTGGTTGCAAGAGAATGGGAACGGGGAACAATGGAAGCACTCTTAACAACGCCGGTAAGAAAAATAGATCTTGTTCTAGGAAAATATATCCCGTATTTTTGCCTTGGAATGTTATCCGTAAGTTTTAATGTTGCTCTCTGTATTGCAGTATTCAAAATACCGTTCAGGGGTAACTTACTAATCTTAATGTTTGTAAGCGGTCTTTTCCTGTTTACTTCATCCGGCATAGGGCTCTTAATATCAAGCAAATTAAAAAATCAGTTTCTGGCAAGTCAGGTATCGCTCGGAATTGGTTTTCTCCCTGCTTTAATGCTGTCCGGGCTGATGTTTCCTATAAATTCTATGCCGGTATTCTTTCAGCAATTAACAAGGATTTTACCGCCCAGATACTATATTACTTTTATCGAAAGTGAATTTATGGCAGGTACTGTCTGGGAAATAGTTATTATTAACTCATTATTTTTAACAATTCTCGGCTCAATTCTTTTTGCTGCTGTGTACAAAAATACTGATATGAGGCTGGACAAATGATTAGAGAGTCTTTACGCAGAATTATTGCTCTTATAAAAAAAGAATTTATTACAATATGGAAAGATCCTAAAAGCAGAGGAATTATTATTGCACTGCCTCTAATGCAGCTGTTTGTATTCGCAAATGCAATTACAATGGAAGTTAAAAATATTGATGTAGCATTAATTGACAGTGCAAATACTGTTGAATCAAGAGAATTATTATCACGTTTTGAGCACTCTCCGAGGTTTAGAAAGTTCTATTATGCAGAGAATGAGGCTGATTTAAAAGAAAAAATTGATAACCAAAAAGTCCAGATAGGAATTTATATTAATAATGATTTTTCAACAAACATTAAACGTGGTAATCCGGCAGAAGTTCTTATTATAGCAGACGGACGTCAGACAAATTCAGCCTCAATAGCATCAGGCTACGCAAATCAGATAGTCAATGAGTATAATAACTATATCACAGGCATAGCACCTCAAATTGCACCGAGTATACGTAATTGGTATAATCCTAATCTTGAATATAAATGGTACATCTTAACCGTAATTGTTGCAATGCTGGCTCTTGTAATTACTTTGCTGCTTACAGCTCTTTCAATTGCAAGAGAAAGAGAAATGGGAACTTTTGACCAGCTTATAGTAAGTCCGCTTACCTCCTTTGAAATCCTGCTGGGAAAAACTATCCCGCCACTAGTAATTGCAATGTGCCTTACCTGCATAATGACACTGATAGTTATAACTGCATTTAAAATTCCTTTTATGGGGTCATTTCTGCTATTTTTTGTTTCAATTTTTATTTCATTATTATCAATAGTAGGGGTAGGACTTTTTATATCATCTATCTGTAAAACCCAGCAGCAGGCAATTTTGGGTGTAATAACATTTCAAATGCCTGCCATACTTCTCTCTGGATTTATATCTCCAATAGAAGATATGCCAAAATTTTTGCAATATTTAACCCTAATTAATCCAATAAGATTTTTCATGCTTCTTACAAGAGGCATATTCCTCAAAGGAATGAGTTTTCATGATGTTTTTATAAACTGGATTCCTTTAATCTTAATTGCAATAATTACACTTTCACTTGCAATGCTTACATTTAAAAGGAAATTGGATTAATCCCTCCTCTTGACTTAGAGCAGCTATCAAGGTGTAAAATTCTAATGAAAAGGAGATTATACAATGAGCAAAAAAGTATTAATTATTGGAACAAGCCCAAGAAAAAATGGAAATTCTAACAGATTGGCACAAGAATTTGAAAAAGGCGCCAGGGAAGCTGGAAATGATGTAGATGTTGTATATTTATATGACAAAAACATTAATTTTTGTAAAGGCTGTCTTGCCTGTCAAAAACTTAATCATTGTGTAATTGATGATGATGCGAATTCTATTACAGAAAAAATCCATAATGCAGAAGTTATCGTATGGGCAACGCCGGTATATTATTATGAAATGTGCGGTCAGATGAAAACAATGATAGAGCGCTCTAATCCATTATATACAATGGATAATAAATTTGAAGATATCTATCTTCTTGCAGCGGCTGCAGAACCAGAAACCTCTGCTTTTGATGGTGCAATTAAAGGGCTGCAAGGATGGATTGACTGTCACGAGAAAGCCCATTTAAAGGGGGTAATTCGCGGCCTGGGTGCAGATGTTATTGGTGCAATAGAAGGAAATCCAGCGTTAAACGAAGCTTACGAAATGGGCAAAACTATATCTTAATAAATAAAAAGGACAATGAAAAAATCATTGTCCTTTTTATATGGGCCGCAGTGGACTCGAACCACCGACCTCACCCTTATCAGGGGTGCGCTCTAACCACCTGAGCTAGCAGCCCTCGTACGCTATACCAGCTAATGTGAGAAGGGATTTTGTTTGATAACTCATCCCGACATTTTTTAATTTATCATAGACATTTTTTTAAATCAAGTCTTTTTTATCTATTTGAGAAAATGTTTTTTTTAGAGTAAACTTTTCTTGAGGATAATTTTATGACTATATTATACATATATATTACAATTTTTACGCTATATTACATAGTACTTGCCTGCTCAAACTTAAAGCCTGCAAAAAAAATCAGAGATAAATACACTAATAAAGATGCAAATATTTGTGTAGTTGTTTATGCAACAGGAGCTGCAAGAACACTGGATAATTTATTAAAACAGTTAAAAACACAAAACTATCCCAAACAGCGCTACACTATATATGCAATACTTGATAGGTGCGAAAAATCTTCTGATGTTACATTACAAAGTGATTTAGATATTAATGTTATCAGTATTAATAATCTGGAACCAATAGGAAAAAGTCAGGCTTATTCTATCCTTGCAGAGAAACTTTCCGAAGCACATAACCTTGATGCATATGTTTTTCTTGATGCTAAAAATTATGTTGATTCCGACTTTTTAACTAATGTAAATTATTATTTAACTAAGCATTCTGTATTCATGCCAATGATTAATTACATACAGGAAGATAAACCTTTGACGCTGCTTGAAAATATTAAAGCTACATATTCAAGATATTGCGCAAAGTTTCTATACGCATCAAGAACAAGGTTAAAACTTGCCAACTTAATCAATACTGATGCATTTGTTATAAAAAAAGACATACTTAATAAAATAGAATCGTTTGAATTTCAGGACAAAGCAGCTGAAATTAAATATACAATTAAGCTTACAAATGAAGGTATAAATCCAGCTTTTATTGATGATTTAAAAGTTTATACAGGTATATCAAACTATGACTCCAGAATTCCATCACTTTCTAAAAGAATTAATATTTTCTGGAATAATGTAACTCACTGTCCGAATTTTCTAACACAGGAATATGTCTGCTCATTAATCCAGCCTAACTGGCTTGTTTGTATTCTTGCTTATGCCTTGCTATTAAAACATTCATATTCATTCCCGTTCTGGGTAAGTTATACAACAATACTAATTACATTCATTACACTTGCACTGGCGTTCTGCATCAGCCTTATGAATGTAAAATTGTATGCTAAAGAACATTTATATCTGTTTGCATATCCGATTTATTCAATAGGACACATAATTAAAAACTTCCCGCCAATAAGAGGTACACGCAGATTAATAAATAAACGCCATCATAAACATAATGTTGAAAAAATGGTTACAAATATTATCGTAACTGATGGCAAAAAAGATTTTCAATGCCAGCTGGAATTAATCTCTGATGATGGACTTGCAAGAGTCAAATTTATTAATAAAGGAAAAACATACATAACTAAAAACAATCATCTGAGAATGGTTGATGCGATAAGAGAACTTACAGAAAAATTAGATGACTACGGGCTTTCTCTCAAAATTTGCCAGTGCTGCAAATACTTCCAGCCAATAGTTGACGGCTCCACCAACATGATAAAAGGCTGCTGCAATTGCAAATTCCCGGGCAGAGTAGAAGGAGATATAATTCCTACACTCGTTTGGAATACATGTCCGCGCTTTGAAGAACAAAATATTGTAGAATTATTCTAATCAATATAAGCATCATCCATTAGTTTTATACGAAATGCACTGCCCGCCGGAATAGAAACATGCCCTCCTTTTGAAAAGAATGCTGTTATTGGTGAAACCAAAGTATTGAGTCCTAAACATATAGTTCCATATGCAAAAGGAAATGGAGATAAAAGAATTGTTGAACCTTCTCCGCCGAGGCTTACTGTCAGATTAAACATTCTGCCAAATAAAGTTCTGCCCCAATTTCCCTTTTTCCACAAAGTACTAAGATAAGTTCTTTTACCTTTTATGTTGTTTAGAAAAATCATTTTATCATCAGCTCTTGTTATATAAGCATTAATTGGAACTGTTTGTCCGTTATACCTCATGCTTCTTACTCTTATCACAACAAGGCCGCCATTACAGGTAATCTGAGGCTGATGAGTTTCAACAATTTCACCGGTAAAAACAGTATTTGCAGGAATTGTATATTTCCTTTTTATAATAGGCGACTTAGTGTAAAATTTAACAGTATTACCCTTTGCCAGCCAATCATTTATTTTTGTAGAACTTACTACATTAAAAGAAGTTCCGCTGGAAATTTTTATACTTCTTGTTTTTATAGGCTGAACCGGCGGATTTACCTCTTTTGAAATATTTTCTTCTATGGGCTCAGGCTTATTATATTTTGAGATTTCAGGCAGAGCAGGAAGGCTTTCATCCGCATCTTCTGTATTAGTATCTTTTATTAACTTGGATGAATTATAATTTTTTCTTATATCATCATCGACTGTCATGTCTAAATCAAAAGCCTGTGAACAATTTATAGAAATTAATAGTAAAAAAATTATAATAAAACTATTCCTATCCATTATCAAACCCAATAAAATTCTAACTCTTTAACAATTGTAACAAAATTGTTATAAACTAGCAAAAAAATTTTTTCTTTGTTTTACTATAAATGTGTAGACAGTTAATTTAGATTGGAAACTATGATGAAGATTCATACAACGCAAAATCTAAGCTCCTCTGGGAGAACGCAATCAACCAACAATGTTACTATCCCTAATGAAGAGATTAGATTAAATTATTCGGAACGCATGCGAATGCAGAAGACACATGCTCTCGCAGATACTTATGAGGGTAAAGTGTCATTTAAAGGTAAAAAAGAGATTATAAAAAAAGTTATAGATAAAGCAAATAAAGCGGCGGATAAAGAGACGAGAATGGATAAGTTTCTTAAAGGCCGCTTTTTTGATAGAATATTAGACTTGATGAGTCATGAAGTACTTGTTCAGGCTTGTATTTCTGCTGTTATCTGCATGCTTTTAAGACCTTTAACTATTATGACAATTCCTACCAAGAAAAATAAGCAGGATAATATGTACGCTTCTGCACACTCTATATCATCCGGTGCAGTAGGCATTATTAGTTCATTATTAATTGCAACTCCATTCTCTAAAGGTATAAAATATGCTCAGAAATATTTATTAAAAGGAATGAAAGAGTCCATCTTAAAACGTAAATATCCTAATCTTAATATTGAATCTATCTGGGCAGATGCAAGCAAAACAGTAAGAAAACCTGTAGCTGAATGGAAAGATAAATTAGGAAACCAATTCTCTACAGAGTTTAAAAATACATTAACAGTTGCAAGACCTAAACCTTTAACAGAAGTTTCTGAAGAAACACTAAAATCTTTTGGAGCAAACATTGACTTAAATGCAATGAAGAATAGACCTGTTAGTGAATGGGTAGATAGAAACGGCAAGAAATTACATCTTGAACTTAAAGATATGTTCATAGCTGTCAAAGAAGAAGGTATGGGTGGTTCTATAAAAGACTATAAAGATACAAACTTCTTCTCATTACAGCATATTGATGAAAATTTCTTAAAAGAAGTTATGCCAGATTTGGATGTTAAATCTATAACGAAAAACGGCGAAAGAGTTCATACAGATTTCTGGAAGAAAACAGACGGCACTCCGTTTAATATAGATATGGATATAATTCATGTATCATCCTATAGAGAAACAGCAAATGCAACACCGCTATATACCGGTCTAAAACGTACAAATGATACAAAATATCTCTCATATCAGTCAAATAATGGTTTGGAAGCAGGCGGTGTACCAATAAAATTAGGAACTCCGGTTAATGATGAAATGCTTGCGGCAGACAAGGCTAACGAAATAAGTAATAAGTGGTTAGGCTGGCTGCCTGATATTGCAACAAGAATACCATTTGCAGCCGGTACAATTCTATTAATACCTTGGGTTTTAAAACACGTATTCCATCTTGAAAAAAGCAAGAAACATGAAGAACCGCAGCCAAAGGAAATAAATATGAATAATAAAACACTTGAACAGCCTCAAAGAAAGGAGGTGGCATAGTGAATATATCAGGACTTCATAATAATTATAAATTTTCCCAAAATTATAATTTAAATAAAAAATCATACACCAAGCCTCAGGACGAAACAGTTACGCCATCTTCAAGCAAAGTATCTTTTAAAGGCGGAAAAGAAAGTAAAATAGGGAAATGGATAAGCGAATTTTATGGCAAATATTATGGTAAGCCTATGTATGACAAAGAATGGATACAAACAGCTTCCGAAAAAATGACAAAATTTCCTGGCCGTATGACAGAACACATGTCAGTGCTCGGTTCAATTCTAACAAGCAGTGTATATATGTGGAAAACTCTAACTAATCCAGATTTAGAGCCTGACAGCAAAAAAACATTGGCGATAAATCAAGGTTTCTGTTGCATAATTCCTACTGGTCTAGGTTATACTGTAGCAAATAAACTTGGAGATTTTAATAAAAAAATAGAATATAGGTATAGAGGTCTAAAAGAACAACAAGTAGCGCTAGACCAGATTTCCAAGGAGGAAGCAAAAGTTTTACAAGCTAAACTTGGCCAAAATTTGAAATCTTTAAGTGCCTTAATGGGCTTATTAACTTTTACATTAATTTACAGATACATAACTCCAGTTGTAGTTACTCCGGTATCAAACTGGATTGGTAATAAGCTGAATGCTAAAGGTGATAATCAAAAACCAAAAGAAATTATTATGAAACCTGAAGCAAATAAAGTTAAAACTGCAGCATAAAAATTTGTGTACATACTTGACAACTCTGAATTAAATTCAGAGTTGTTTTTTTTATATTAAAATAAGAATATGAACTTACATTATTTAGAAGAGATTGACTCGACAAATAAATATGCAAAAGAGCATATTAAAGAATTATCTGATAAAACAGTCGTCTATACATACAACCAAACTAACGGCCGGGGAAGGTTAAACAGAAAATGGAGTAATCTTGGAGAGGATAATATTTATGCATCAATTGTCCTCAAACCTTCCGGACAAATGCAGGAAGTCTATTCAAATTTAACCCAGTATCTTTGCGTAATTCTTGCCCAAACATTTGAAGAATATGGAGTTATCCCTAATATAAAATGGCCAAATGATATACAGATAAATTCAAAAAAAATTTCCGGAATTTTAGCAGAAGGAGTAAATGAAGGCACTAAACTTTCTGGATTAGTTTTAGGATTCGGCATAAATTTAAACACAAAGATAGAAAAAATTTCTCAAATCAATCAGCCTGCAACCTCTCTGAATATTGAAACCGGTAAAAATATAGATAAAGAAATTTTCTTAAAAAAACTTTTAGACAAGTTTTGTTTGATGTATGATAAGTTCATTAAGGAAGGTTTTTTATTAATAAAAAATGATTATATAAGAAGAGCCAACTTCCTTAATAACGAAATTACCGTTAAAGTGTTTGACAAAGAAATTTGCGGAATAGCAGCAGGGATTACCGATAATGGAGCCTTGAGATTAATAGATAGAAATAACAATGAACACGTACTTTTAATAGGAGATATATTATGAATGATTTAGTAACACTATTGGAGCAGGGAGTTGCTGTAATGTGCATTGGCATGGGAACAGTTCTTACATTTTTATGTGTAATGATTGTTTCTATGTTTGTTATGGGCAAAGTTGTAAGAAAATTAAATGAACTTTTCCCTGTAGCTGCACCGCAAACTGCCGGAGCTCCTAAAACAGCCGCATCAAATGATGACGAAAATATTGCAGTTGCTATTTTAACTGCAATGCTAAAGGGCAGAAAATAATTGTCCAAATTTATTAATATTAATTAAAATTGTCAAAATAAAGAGAGGAAAAAACAATGACAAAAAAACTTATTAAAGTTATGGATACATCTTTTAGAGATGGTTTCCAGTCTGTATACGGAGCTAGAGTTTTCGTTGACGACTTTTTACCTGCGTTAAAATCTGCTGTTGCAGCAGGACTTAAGCATTTTGAAGTTGCCGGCGGTGCAAGATTCCAATCTCCAATTTTCTACTGCAATGAAAATGCATTTGAAACTATGGACAAAATCAGAGATGCTGTAGGCCCTGATATTAACTTACAATCATTAGCACGTGGTGTTAACGTAGTAGGGCTTGATTCTCAGCCTAGAGATATGATTAACTTACACGCAAAAATGTTTAAGAAACACGGCGTTACAACAGTAAGAAACTTTGACGCTTTAAACGATGTTAATAACTTAATCTATTCTGGTCAATGTATTAAAGACAACGGTCTTAAACACGAAGTTACTATTACAATGATGGAACTTCCTATTGGCTGCACAGGTGCTCACGATGTAGCTTTCTATGAAAGAGTTTTGAGAAGTATTCTTGATGCAGGAATTCCTTTTGACAGTCTGGCATTCAAAGATGCTTCCGGTACATCTGCTCCTAGAAAAGTTTATGAAACTATTAAAAGAACACGTGAAATTCTTGGTGCTGATGCTCACATCAGATTCCACTCTCACGAAACAGCTGGTACTGGCCTAGCAGCATACTTAGCTGCACTTGAAGGCGGCGCTGATGGTATTGACCTTGCTATGAAACCTGTTTCAGGCGGTACTGCACAACCAGACTTAGTTTCTATGTGGCACGCACTTAAAGGTACTGAATACGACTTAGGTATCGATATTAATAAAATTCTTGAAACAGAAGAAATCTTCAAAGAATGCATGAAAGATTACTTCTTACCACCTGAAGCGTTAGCAGTTAACCCTATGATTATTTCTTCACCATTACCGGGCGGAGCATTAACAGCCAATACCCAGATGATGAGAGATAACGGCGTTATGGATAAATTCCCTGAAGTCGTTGCTGCTATGAAAGAAGTTGTTGAAAAAGGCGGTTTTGCTACATCTGTAACTCCTGTTTCACAATTCTACTTCCAACAGGCATTCAACAATGTAATGTTTGGAAGCTGGAAGAAAATGGCTGAAGGATACGGAAAAATGGTTCTTGGATATTTTGGAAAAACTCCTTGTGAACCTGATCCTGAAATTGTTAAAATTGCGGAAGAACAACTCGGCTTGCAGCCTACAACTGAGTTGGTAGTTGACTTGAATGATAAAGACCCTAACAAAGGTATTGCAGCAGCTACAAAAATGCTTCAAGATGCAGGTCTTGATGTTAATGATGAAAACATCTTCATTGCAGGTGCTTGTAAGGAAAAAGGCATTATGTTCTTACAGGGTAAAGGACAAATCGGGGTTCGTAAAAACTGCCCACAACAGACTTGTGCTCCTATTTCTGCTAACGGCAGCGAATATACTGTTAAAGTTAACGGAAAATCTTACGCAATTAAGCTTGAAGGTGATAAGGCTTCTGTTAATGGAAAATCTTATGATGTTTCTGTTAAAGAAGGCATTGAAAAATCAGCTGCAGCTTCTACTGGTTCCGGTGCAGGTGAAGAAGTTAAAGCCGGCGTTCCTGGTAACGTATTAAGAATTGAAGCTTCTATTGGCGACTCAATTGCAGAAGGCGATGTAATTATGGTTCTTGAAGCTATGAAAATGGAAATTGAAGTTAAGGCTCCTAAGGCCGGCACTATTCAATCGATAGCAGTTGCTCAAGGCGATAAAGTTGTAACAGGTCAAGCTTTGGCTGTTATAGGTTAGGAAGAGGGAGGTAAAAAATTATGGATATAATGGAAGGTTTACACACCCTCTGGGATTCAACCGGTATCATGGGCTTCGTTCATGCGGCTCAAAATGCTGTTGCGGATCCAAACTTGCACGGTTTTGAACAAATCTTACATATGCACGGACAATGGATTATGATACTAATCTGCTTGTTCCTGCTTTGGCTTGGCATCAAGAAACAATTTGAGCCTCTTCTTTTGGTTCCAATTGCATTTGGTGGATTACTTTCAAATATTCCTATGCCTTTAGGTGAAGAAATTGCAGGGCCAAATGGTTTCTTAGGTATCATTTTTGAAGCTGGTATACACAAAGGATTGTTCCCGCTTATTATCTTTATGGGTGTTGGTGCAATGACAGACTTTGGACCGTTAATAGCCAACCCTAAGACAGCTCTTTTAGGCGGTGCTGCTCAATTCGGTATCTTTGGTGCATTGCTTATGGCTTATTGCCTGTTTGGTTTTACAATGCCTGAAGCGGCTTCTATCGGTATTATTGGAGGTGCTGATGGTCCGACTTCTATTTATGTAACGACAAAACTTGCAGAACATTTACTTGGTCCTATTGCTGTAGCAGCATACTCTTATATGGCTTTAGTTCCGGTAATTCAACCGCCAATTATGAAATTACTCACATCAGAAGCCGAACGTAAAATTAAAATGACTCAGTTGAGAGATGTTTCTAAAAGAGAAAAAATTGTATTTCCACTTTTAATACTGCTTCTTTGCGTAATTCTTTTACCTAGTGCTTGTCCATTATTAGGTGCATTGTGCTTCGGTAATTTATGTAAAGAATGCGGCGTTGTAGAAAGACTTTCTGATACTATGCAAAATGCCTTAATCAATATTGTAACAATATTCCTAGGCTTATCAGTCGGTTCAAAACTTTCTGCAAGCCAATTCTTGACTGTTCAAACATTATTCATTCTTTTACTTGGTATCATAGCTTTCTCACTTGCAACAGCAGGCGGGGTGCTTATGGCAAAATTAATGAATTTATGTTCAAAGACAAAAGTAAACCCGTTAATTGGTTCTGCGGGTGTTTCTGCAGTTCCAATGGCTGCACGTGTATCTAACAAAGTCGGTTTAGAGGCTGATCCTCAAAACTTCCTGTTAATGCATGCTATGGGGCCGAATGTTGCTGGTGTTATTGGTTCTGCAGTTGCTGCTGGTGTATTATTGGCACTCTGCCATTAATAATATCTAATATAGATAAAAAGGTGTTAAGTTTAAACTTAACACCTTTTTTGTTTTTATATTTTCTTTCTACTGTAGAAGAATATTGCTTCTGCTGCTTCTTCACCGTATCTGGCAACAATATCTTTATAGCTTTCTGAATTTCTTATGCGATTTTGATGTTCTGTATCTGCTGCTTCTCTATTGAAAAATTTAGTTTCTTCTGCTATTTTTTTAGGAGTGATTACAGTTTTTTCCTGTTTAATATCCTGAATAGGCTGCTCAAATTTATTGTCTGTTGTATAGTCCATATAGTTTAATTTTGACTTCACATTTGAAACTTTAGCCTTTTGTTTACCTACTTGCTTATAATCACGAGCATCTAAACAGCTTTTTATATAATCATCCAGAGATTTTCTGGAAATATTTTCACCTTCAAAAACTTGAAAAACTTTGTAGCCAACGCTTTTTAATTTTCTGAGGAAAGATTCATCTTTTTCATTTGGAATAGAAACTCTTGCATATCCTGTATTACCAGTACCTACAAGTCCTCCGTATGAATCTACCAGACCTTTCAATTTTACTTTTTTTGCTTTATTTACGCCCGGTTGAGTCACAGGTATTCTAAATGTTGAACTAAAATTTACTTCTGTCATATTAACGCCTCCTTATTTAAATAAACCCCGTAAATATAAATTTTGCTATTTGTGATAAAATTTTCTTATGGAGTTTTTAGAAGTAAAGAAGAACGAAATAAAAGAGCTAGCAGATTTAGCTTCTGAAATATGGCATGAATACTGGCCCTGCATATTGACAGATGAACAAATCGACTACATGGTAGAAAAATTTCAGTCTGAAAGCGCGCTTGAGTTTCAGATGAAAAATGAAAATTATTCTTATTATTTCATTATAAAGGACGGAATAAAATGCGGGTATTTCGGGATTTCACGCTGTAAAGATTACCTGTTTTTATCCAAACTATACTTAAAAAAAGAATTTAGGCATAGAGGTATCGGCAGGGCTGCATTTGATAAAATCAAAGAACTTGCCAAAAACTTTGGATATTCATCAATAAGGCTCACTGTTAACAAAAATAATAAGAAAACTATAAACGCTTATTTAAAATACAGATTTGCAATCATTGACAAAGCCGTTACGGATATTGGCAACGGCTTTGTAATGGATGATTATATAATGTCCTACACTATTTAGAAGGTGTTATATTTATAAACGGCATTGACCCGCCAAGCATATATTGAGGCATCTTACCGTCCCATTTCTGTACAGCTTCGTACTGGACAAGAGATTTATTCTGACTTAAAGCTTTTGCTCGTATTGCCATTGATTTAGCTTCAGCTTCAGCAGCGATAACTTTTTGTTTAGCTTCTTCCTGAACCTGTACTGTTTTATTCTTCGCTTTCAAAGCTTCTTGTTCAGCTGTAACTTTACTTTCAATAGCTCTTTCAAACACATCTGAATAATTAATTTCCGTCATCTGGAAGTCAGTAACATTAATATAATTATCTGAAAGCTGGTTTTGGAGTCTAAATAAAATATCTCCGGTAGCCTTTTCTCTATTTGCAATTAAATCCTGAGCGTTCCATTTTCCGATAATGTCTTTAATAGTACCTTCTACAACTGGTGTCAGGATTGTTGAAACATAGTCCATTCCGACTTCCTGAAACAATTTATTTACTTTATCCGGCTGCACATTGTAATTTATGACATAAGTAATTCTTGCCTGCTGGATATCTTTTGTATAAACGGCGGTGGTTAATGTATTTCTTTGAGTCTTTACGTCCATAGTTCTAAACTTTTGAATAAATGGGAAAATTAAATGCAGCCCTTCTCCGTAACATTCAGGTTCTACTTCACCTAATCTAATTTTAATACCTCTTTCGCCGGGACCGACCATCACAAACGGGTTGCACATTACAAGGAAACATACCAGAAGGCACAAAACCAGCACGGGCATACCGAAAAACTTTTTGTCCATTACAATCCTTTCTTTTTCTAACTAAAACTTTAATGCCAGCAAGGCTAATACGACATACAGGGCTGCCACTACAAAAACAAATGCACCAAAAATTATAAGCATTTGTTTGCCATATTTTTGGTACAGATTTTGTCCTGTTATATAGCATAAAGTTATAATACAGAGATTTACCAAAACTATAAGCGATACAAATAAAAATAAAACTCTTATGACCATTACAACCCTCTTTCAAAATTTATTATAAATTATAAAAACAAATCTGTTATCATTTAATAGGTTGATTTAGTTTTTCATTTATAAAAGAGAGAATTTCTTCACAGCATTTTTCCCAGGTAAATTCTCGTGCTCTTATAATTCCGCGTTCTGCACAAAGTTCTCTATAAAAGTTATCATAGTAGAACTTTTCATATGCATTAATTAGTTCTTCATCTGATTTCGGGTCAATTTTTATACCAGCATTCCCTATTACCTCTGGAAGCGATGATGTATTAGATGTAATAACCGGACAGCCGCATTTCATTGCCTCAAGTACGGGAAGCCCGAAACCTTCATACAAAGAGGGGTAAATGAACATCAAGGCATCTGAATACAATTTTGGCAGTTCTTCGTCCTTCACGTACCCTGTTAAAATAATTTTTGATTTGTCGTACTGTTTAAGAGTTCTATCCAATTCAGCCTCAAAAACTTTCCAATTGCTTCCGCCAAGTACAAGATACAAATCATCAATTTTATTTTTTTCTATAAAAGTTATAAAGTTTTTGATAGCAAAAATAATATTTTTTCTTTTACCAAGAGTGCAGAGCGAAAATACATATTTCTTCTTCTCGTCAGATTTACAGGGTTTAAAGTTTTCATTTACACCAAGAAGCGTTGTTTTTATATTTTCAGTTTTAACAAATGGAAAATATTTTAGGACATCCAATCTTGTACATTCCGAATTTGCAAAATAGAAATCCCTGTCATTGATAGTATTATAAACCTTGTAATACCACGCCTTAGCATTTTTAGCCATTCCTGTTTCAAGAACGGGGATAATATCATGAAGCATCCTGAATCTTGGGATTTCCGCCTCCTGAATATCTTTTGAGGGCGGAGTAAATGGAGACAAATAGAGATCAAATTCTTCTATTTCTTTGATACTTTTCCTGCTTGTTTTATACCAATGAGAATCGTACAGCCGGAATAGTATTGTAAGAGCAGTCCTTATAATATATGAAAAATCTTTTGCTATGTACAAAATTCGCCCTATAAGTCTATGCTGCGGAGAGTTGGAGGTTATTATCGGAATATCTTTAAACTCTGATATATTTTTCATGAAATAGTAGCGCCTAAAATCGCAATAAAATGTTATATCAATACCTCTGCGTTTGAGTTCATTGAAAAGGTTTAATGCAACATAAAACACACCGGCTCTGTGACCGTTATTTTCATCATAATAAGAAAGCTCAGTACAATCAAAAAGCATCCTCATCACTTTTTACCTTTTGCTATTATTTTATTCAAACGATTTTTTATTTTTACAAATATTAGATAAATTTCATACATTTTATTGAGCGGAAAAACTCTAAACTGCTTAGCCATACGTTGAAGCTGATATTTTTCACTGCCGGAAATAGATAGATACTCTGCAAACGGATATTTTGAATAATAATATTTGCGGTTTGCTTCCAAATTTTGATTAAGCGTTTTTGAAGTTACAGAGCCAAAGTGAAAAAAGCAGGCTTCATTTGTCACAAAAACCCCGTATCCGGCTTCTATTGCTCTGTATTTAAAGTCATTATCCTCAAAAAATGCCTGTGTGTAATTTTCATCAAACAAGCCAAGGTTATTAAGAACCGTTCTTTTGGTGATTACACAGGAAAAGACGCATTCATCAAAGCTTTTTTCATATTTTTGTGCATACTTGAAATTATTTTTAAAATAGTTGATATAAGATTTTTCATCTGTAGTATCATAATGCGGATTAATATGTCTTGGCGAGATAAAGGCAGCTTTTTCAATCTTAAATACCTCTTCACAAGCTTCAAACCACGCAGGATAAAGCAGTATATCATTATTCAAAAAGCCTATATATTCCCCCTCTGCCAGCTCAATTCCCTGATTGTTACCGGCAGAAAAACCTTTATTTTCATTATTTAAGATAAGTTTTACATCTTTTAGTGATTTTAGAAATTCAACTGTTCCATCAGTTGAACCATTATCAACAATAATCAGCTCAAAATCTTTTGTATACTTATACAAACTTTCTATAAACTTTTTTGTGTACTCCAGCTTATTATAAGTTAATGTTATTACGCTCAATTTCATAAAACAATTTTACCTTAAATACACATTTTATGATATATTATACCTATGATGCCGCTTATAAGTGTAATTATACCAGTATACAATGTTGAAAAATATTTAAGAGAGTGTCTTGAGTCAGTAATTAATCAAACATATAAGAATCTTGAAATCATTTGTGTTAATGACTGTTCACCCGACTCATCCCCTGAAATTCTTGAAGAATATGCTAAAAAAGACAGAAGAATTATCATCAAAAAAAATCCGAAAAATATAGGATTAGGCCTCACCAGAAATGAAGGGATTAAGATTGCTTCCGGAGAATACATACACTGTCTTGATTCTGACGACTGGCTGGAACTTGACGCTTATGAAATTCTTGTTAAATATCTTGATAACGATGTTGATGCAGTTAGATTTACATACACATCTCATGATGAAATTACAGGAAAAAAAGAATATATAGGATACTGCATTACTGATTTTCTTTACAAAAAAGTTAATATTTATAACGCCCCTGAATGTTTCAAAATGTGGAAATCCAGTGCCTGGATAAAAATCTATAAAAAAGACTTTATTTTAAAAAATAACCTCTGGTACAATGATTACAGATGTCTTGAGGATATTGAATATGCTATGCGCTCGGCATTAGCTGCCAAAAATATTATCTTTATCAAAGAAAACCTCCTAAATTACCGTGCAAACAGAAATGGTTCATTGTTAACTAAAAGAGCTCATTATATTGATAATGTCATAAAGGATACTAAATGGGCAAATTCTCTAGATATTGATAAAGAAGTAAAAGCTGAAATCTTAGATTATATATACGAACTGCTTGTTATGAACTGTTTGGATGCATACTACGTAAATGTACTTAAATACAAGCAAATGCGTAAAATCTTTAAAGAAAATATAGATATGGATGTTTTTTCTATACCTCTTGCTCGAAAATTAACTGAAAAAGTTCTATCATACAGCAGTTTCAAATTCTTTTTATCATATTGTGCAAGACGATTTATCAGGGAACATTTTCCAGAGCTTACAAAAAAATATTTTGCCATTAAGAAAAAGCTGCTTCAAACAAACTAATTTCCCCCTTTAAAACTTAATGGATTTATTATAATATACAAAAATGGATGAGAAAATTAGCATTTTAATGCCAAGCTATAATTATGCCTCTTATATACGAGAAGCTATTGAAAGCGTCATTAAACAAACTTATACTAACTGGGAGCTTATCATAATTGATGATGCCTCAACAGACAGCTCACTGGGAATTATAAAAGAATATCTGAGAAAAGACCCCAGAATAAAGCTTGTTATTAACGAAAAAAATCTAGGCCTTGCTAAAACTTTAAAAAAAGGAATAAGCTTTGCAGAAAGTAGCTGGATTGCTTTTCTGGAGTGTGATGATATCTTCCAGCCAACTTCGCTTGAAAAAAAAATAGAAGCAGCACAAAATGGAGCAGAACTTATTTTCTCAGCAGCAGAAGGGTTTGATAATAAAAATAAAATACAAAAATTTGAGAAGCACATTGATGACATTAATAAATATATTATTAAACTTGATAAATCAATGTTCATTGAAGGTTTTCCAAATTTCGTATATAAAACTAATATTATACCAACCTTTTCTGTTGTAATGGTAAAAAAAGAAATTTTGGCCGGATGTAATTTTAATCCGCTGTGCGAAACTGCACTCGACTATTACCTATGGGCACAGCTGTGTTTTCATAAAATTTATTATATACATGAAAAGTTAACTCTCTGGCGCCTGCATAATGATAGCTACTTAAATCGAAAGCAGTATAGCTGGTTAAGGAAGTTTTTATTTAGTATTTCTATATTTGCTCAAACTGTACAAAATAAAAATAGGATACAACAATTTTTTATTATTGCTAATTCTATTCGAAAACGGCTTATTTATTTTAACATCAGCAAAAATCGTATAAAACTTAGCCTTTTCAATAATAGATATATTTTTGAGAAATTTCTACCCTAGCCTGTTCATGATATTTTGTCCGTAGTATTTCATAAGATTTTGAAGTTGTCTGTCATTGGCTCCTTTTGAATTATGGGCATACAGAGTTCGTTTGTGCTGAAAAATCTGCCTGAATACATCAGTACATGCAAGTGTTCTTATGTGATTTTGTACAACTCTTATTTTTCTGTTATGAACAAGAGCCATAACCCATAACCATATATCATCAGCATAAGGAGCATATTTCAAGAAGATATCTTCTCTCAAAACTTCATTTGAAAAGCAAGCAGGCGGATACAGAACACCTCCGACACCTGTCAGGAAATTATCATATCGTGCACTTTCCTCTTCAACATGCTTTCTCCAGCTTTCATAAGGTTGAATTTGCCCATTTTTTAGTATTACACGATGTGCACGATGCAGTTGAATATCTTCCGGATGGGCAATATATGAGTAATAAAGTTTTTCTAACCAATCTTTTGGATAATAAATATCATCATCAGCAGTTATTATTACCGAATCTTTAAATTCTCTAAAAGCATAAATTACTTTTGTATAAGAACGAATATCTTTTACAAAGCAAATTTCAAGCCCGTTTTTTAGAAAACGAGTTATTTCATATGGTAAATCATTAAGACTCTTAAACTCGTCAGACAGCCATAAAATTATACGATCCGGCTTTAAAGTTTGTCTAAAAATTGAATAAAGAGATATAACTAAGTCGTCAAAACGTTCTTCATATGAGGTAAGTGAAACAATGACCGGATGTTTACGCGGTTTTTTATTAATGCAGCATTCTGCTCCCAGGTTATCTGCCATAAGTCTTATTAAAGGATTGAAAACAAACCTTAGATGCAGTTTTGTGTTTAATATTTTTTTCAACTCACTGCCTCTTTATAAATTTCATTTATTATAATACTTTCAATCGGCGTATTATTAGTCTGCTTCTCTGTTTTAAGCCTCTCAGCCCACTCTATAATTCTTTTTTCCGCTCTCGTTAATTCAAGATTATCTAAATTAAAGAACGATAAATAGATTAACCAAATGTGTCTGCCGGAATAATTTAAATTCATAAAATCCGGATGGCACTCAGGCAAATGAACAAACTTACCAAGTAATTTATAAATTCCTTCTGATGTAAATCGTTCATAAGCTTCCTGACTGTTAAGATTAAAAGTTTCTACAAGTTCTTTTTTCAGCCTGTGATAACTCATATCATAATTGATATTTTTAAGATATTCTTCCTGAAATCTTGCAGTACTTTCATCAAGCGTAAATCCAAAGCGAAGTGAAAATTTCAACGCACGCAAAATCCGTGTCGGATCATCGATAAAACTTTCATTATGCAGAACTCTAATTTTTTTTGCCTTAATGTCTTCTTTACCGCTGAAAATATCAATAACTTCACCGTCAGTAGTTCGTTTCGCCATTGCATTAATAGTAAAGTCACGCCTTTTTAAATCATCTTTTAGTGCACAGCCAATGTTTGAAACAACAGGCAAATGACCTTTTTGGGGATAAAATTCTTCTCGTGTTGATGCAATATCAATTTCTTTATCTTCAAACAAAACCCGTACTGTACCGAAAGCAGGATTTTCTCTTAAAATATTCAACCCTTTTTGTTTAGCAAATTCTATTGCATCACCTTCATAGCAATAATCCGTGTCAAGACTCGGAATACCGAGCATCTCGTCACGGACAACACCGCCTATAAAGTACAGATTCTCATCTTTAAGACTCACCTTTTTTAACCTTATTATTATGAATTACAGAAGATATTAACGCACCTACAATGAACGCAAGCCCCATAACACCGGTAATAACTTCCGGTACTTCATGGAAAGTTGATACAAACATTAGTATTGCAAGCGTTCCGATTGCCCAGTGCGCACCATGTTCTAAATATAAATACTGGTCTAATGTTTTCTTTTCTACAAGCATTATAGTAAGTGATCTTACAAACATCGCACCAATACACAGACCAATTGTAATAATTAAAATATCTTTACTAAGAGCAAATGCGCCCAGAACACCGTCCAGAGAAAAAGATGCATCAATAAGTTCAAGGTACATAAAACCTACAATACCTGAACATTTAACAGTATCCGCACATAACTTAGCTCTTGCTTCCTGACGTCTTTCAAGCCATTCAGCAAGCCCGTCAATAATAAGATATGTAATAATACCGGACAAACCTGACGTAAATACAGAACTACGAACATCCGGATTTAATTTCAGCATCAATAATCCAAGTACAGCTAAAGTTACAAAAGAGCAAATGCCTTGAAATTTATGTAAACGCTGCAATCTATTTTCAATGAAACTAATCCAATGAACCTTTTTACCTTCTTCTGTGAAGTAATCCATAAACAGCATAAGTAGGAATGAACCGCCAAATGCTACTATTGGCGCATGTGTCAAATGAAGGTAATGCGCATATTCGTGAACATCATTTAGTGCCATATTTAGAACTTTTAATATGCTTATCTTTGCAAATATAGCTACAACAAGAAGAGGGAATAAAAATCTCATACCAAATACAGCGATGAGAATACCCCATGTTATAAAACGATGACGCCATTTTTCTGACATATGCTCAAGCTTCATTGCGTTTACGACAGCATTATCAAATGAAAGACTTATTTCAAGAACGGCAAGAACAAATGCTATAAAAACACAGGTCAAGCCGGTGCCGTTGTGCACATGTTCCCCCCATAAATATGCACATATTAGTCCAAATATTGTTACCAGATATGAACCCAAAAAGTATTTTAACATAAAACTCTCCTTTTAATATTTTGATTATATTATAATTACAAGGTTAAGTAAAATATTATTTAATTTTGTGCTACTATTATATAAAAATTAAGAGAGCAGGTGAAAATGATAAGCCACATAGAAGAAGAATTTGAAAAACTATCCTTAAACTTTATACAGCTTAAAGCTCATGCACCTGTTATTAATGAGGCCGCAAATATTTGTATTCAGGCTTTAAAGAACGGAAACAAAATCCTTTTCTGTGGAAATGGAGGATCTGCGGCGGATTCACAACACCTTGCTGCAGAACTTGTATGCAAATATAAAAAAGAGCGTGCTGCACTAGAGGCAATAGCTCTTACAACAAATACCTCTGTACTTACAGCCGCTGCAAATGACCTTGCTTTTGATTATATATTTGAACGTCAAGTAGAAGCATTCGGGAAAAAAGGCGATGTACTTTTTGCTCTCTCCACGAGTGGTAAGAGTATTAATGTTGTTAGAGCTGTTGAAAGAGCTAACGAATTGGGATTAACAACAATAGCTCTAACCGGAGCCGACGGCGGTTCTATTAAATATAAAGCTAAAGTCACTATCAAGGTTCCTTCAGATATTACAAATAATATACAAGAAATGCATATAGCTGTCGGGCATATTATTTGTGAAATAATAGAAAAAGAACTTTTTAATTAATAAGGAGGATTTATGCAAAAGATTTTCGTTACAATTTTTGCAGCAGCATTGATGATTATGCCTGCTCAAGCAGCTACCTGGGTTGCTGCTGACAGAGTTGCTGCCGTTGGCAAAACTATTATTACAAAAAATAACCTGCCAGCTAAAACAACATTCAAAGTAGTAAATGGAGCGACAGATAATACTAATACTTCTACAACCAATATTGTTCAAATTTCTAGTACTGATTTAACATATGCTGGAACAGACACTGAAGTAGCAGCTGTCATTTCACACGAAATTGGACAAATAATTAACGGCAAATCGGCAAAAGATAATTTTAGAAAAATTGCAAAAAATGCAATTACAAGTAACTTAAGCTCTGACAATATAATAACTACTGCGGCTAACAGTGAATATGTTTCTAACAAAACAAGCCTTAGTGATAACAAAGCCGCAGATATTACAGGGGTTGACTTGATGATTCAAGCCGGTTATAACCCGCTTGCAATGATTGTAGTAGTAACAAAAATGCCAGGAAGCACACTTGAAATTCTTCAAGGAAAACCTGCTAACTCAGAAAGAGCAATGAATATTTATGATTATCTAACTTACAATTACCCATCTAAAGTTAAAGCAGGATATGGATGTCAAGAGTATAGAGCATTTTTAACATATGCTGATCCAATAGTAGCAGAGAGAAATTCCAATAAAAAGAAGCTTGATAAGTTTAATAAAGAGCAGGCAAAAAACAAAGCATTAAGAGCTAAAAATATTGCACAATATAAAGCTACCGGCGGTTTGAGCGGTTGGGATGCTTCTTATACTATTTTAAAAACATTAACCGAATCAAGTGAAAAATAAAAGTATAAACGACCGGCTGAATTACAACGGTCGTTTTTCTTGTTATATAATAGACTTGAATGAAGACACATTAGCATAAGGACAATAGTAAAATGGATTCTAAAATCAAGAGAGAAAAAACTAAAATTGTAGCTACACTTGGCCCTTCAACTTCAAATTATGAGATGATTTCTCAGCTTGTTGAAGCAGGAGCCTCAATGTTTAGACTTAATACTTCACATGGAACAGAAGAAGGTCATGCTGCAAATATTGAAATTATAAGAAAAATTTCCCAAGAAACAGGCAAATATATACCTATTCTAATTGACCTGCAGGGCCCTAAGATAAGAGTAGGTAATATACCAAATCCTATTGAAATAAAAGAAGGTCAGGAGATTATACTTGAAGCTACTGATGAGGTTAATAATCCAGATATTCTTCCGGTCGACTATGAAGGAATTGCAGATGATGTTAAATCCGGCGATAAAATACTTCTTGATGACGGAAATATTGGACTTGTAGTTACAGGAGTAAGTAACCATCAGGTCCATGCTAAAGTTTTATATGGCAAACTGATTAAACCTAGAAAGGGAATTAACCTTCCTGGAGCAACAGCCAGCTTAAGCGCTGTTACAGAAAGAGATGTTGAATACATTCGTTTTGCAGTAGAATATGATGCTGATTACGTGGCTTTATCTTTTGTAAGAGAAGCAAAGGATATAGAACTTGCCAAAAAGTACATTAAAGATTACGGCGGAAACATACCGGTAATTGCCAAAATTGAAAAACCTCAGGCAGTTGAAAATCTGGAAGAGATTTTAAAGGTTACAGATGGTATTATGGTTGCCAGAGGTGATTTAGGCATTGAAATGTCACCGGAAGAAGTTCCTATTGTACAAAAATACATCGTTGATCAGACTATCCGTGAAAGAAAAGTTTGTATAGTAGCAACACAAATGCTTGAATCTATGATTGAAAATCCTATACCAACAAGAGCAGAAGCTAGTGACGTTGCAAATGCAATTCTGGACGGCACGGATGCAATAATGTTATCCGGAGAAACAGCAATGGGTAAACATCCTGTCGAAGCAGTAAAAATGATGAGAAAGATTGCAACTAATGTAGAAGACTGCAACTTCTGTCTTTCAAATCTCGATTTGGAAATGAATGACAAATACGATCTCTCTCCACAGGCTATATCAAATGCAGCTGTCAAGATGGCACAAGATTTAAATGCAAAAGCAATACTTGCGTTCACTCACACCGGTTATACTCCGAAATTACTATCAAAATTAAGGCCTACTGTTCCTGTTATTGCCATATCTGATATGGAATCAACCTGTAGACGTTTAAGTCTGTACTGGGACATTGTAGCCGATTATAAACAATGGGATACTGTTCTTGACGCTGATTTATTAGAAAAAATTGATGAATATATTCTTACAAGAACTGATTATAAAAAGGGCGAAAGAATAATTATCATAGGTTCAATACCAAAATTAATAACAGGTCGAACAAATTTCATAAGAGTACACCGTATAGGTGCACCAATGGAAAGATAATCAAAAAAGCTCCGGTTAAAACCGGAGCTTTTTTTTCTATATAAGTTTATAAATTAAATAGTAAATTATAGAAGAAAGCAGCATACACGCAGGAATTGTAAGTACCCAAGCTGTTACAATATTACCAACAATTCTCCATTTAACAGCATGCGCATGAAATGTTGACCCTACTCCCATTATTGCAGTAGAAATAACATGCGTAGTACTTAGTGGTATACCGAAGTGAGAGGCTGTTAGAATTAAACCTGCTGCAGATGTTTCTGCTGCAAACCCGTGAATAGGTTTTAGTTTGATAATCTTATGTCCCATTGTTTTAATAATTTTCCATCCGCCGTTCATTGTACCAGCAGCCATCATAAACGCACAGACAAGGATTACAAATAAAGGAATTTCAAAATCTCCATTAGGGGCTTTATGCAAAACACCGCCTGCTAGCAGGGCCAGCGTTATTATCCCCATTGTTTTCTGCGCGTCATTTGAGCCATGGCTTAATGCCATCAAACCTGATGAAATAAGCTGGAGCTTTCTAAATCTTTTATTAACCCTCTGAGGATTTGCACGATAGAAAATCCTTATAAGGAAAAGCATAAGAGAAAACCCTGCACAAAAACCTAATATCGGAGAGGTAAACATCGGTATTATCACCTTATCCATAAGAGTTGTAAAATGTATTGCACTCACACCTGCTTTTACAATTGTCGCTCCGAGAAGCCCTCCGATAAGTGCATGCGAGGAACTAGAAGGTAATCCTAGATACCAGGTTAATAAATTCCATAAAACTGCTGCCAAAAGAGCACAGAAGATTACTGTCAAAGTTATCATATCAGAGTTGACAATACCTGCCCCAATAGTCTTTGCAACATGCGTACCTGTTAGAGCACCTATAAACTCCAGTCCTGCACCAAATAATACAGCATGCCTAGGTGATAAAACTTTTGTTGAAACAACCGTTGCTATGGCGTTTGCACAATCGTGAAATCCGTTAATAAATTCAAAGATAAGTGCGATTGCAACTACAGCTATTAATATTAAAATCGTTATCATAATTCCAACCCTAACTCTGTTTCAATGCAATATTTAAAATCATGTCTGAAATGTGATAACAAGTATCCAGCGAATTTTCAATTTCTTTGTATATATCTCTCAGCTTAATTACTTCTAAAGCCTCATACTTACCTGAGAATAAATCAGAAATTGCTTTTCTAAGAATTTCATCGCCGTAAGTTTCAAGCTCTTTCATTTCTATATTTAATTTTGTTATTGCTTCTACATCACTTACTTTTTTAAGATTTTTGATGATTTCCCCTAATTTATCAGCCGATTTAACCAAAATAGAAGCCTGCTCTTTCATTTCTTCTGTATACTTTAATAATCTGTATACTTCTAAGTTTAAGCAGGCTTTTGCAATTCTTTTATTTATTTTGTATAACCTAACAGCTATATATTGGATGTCCTCTCGTTCTAACGGAGTTATAAAACTTTTATTCAGCTGTTTTAAAGTTAGCTTTAATGATATAGAACCCTTTTTCTTGGCTTTTAGAATTTGCTCTTTCTTTTCCGTCGTGAGCCCCGACTCTATAATATGTGTGTATAACCTCGCCGTTTCAATACAAAGTTCCGCACTATTTTGAAATAAAGTGAAAAACATCTTATCCTCAGGCGGCATAATATACGACATCAAATTAAATTTTGGCATGTTGTGCCCTCCTATAACCATACAGCAACAGTTTACACAAAAATACTTCTTAAATAAAGATATCTAATAAAAATTTTATAAAATTTTAATATTTATTTCATGCTATCATATTAGTATGAAAAGAATATTGGTAACAGGCGGTGCCGGATTTATAGGCTCACATTTATGCAAAAGATTACTTAATGAAGGCAATCAAGTTATCTGCCTTGACAATTTTTTCACAGGTTTGCGTACCAATGTCGAAACATTGCTAGCTAACCCGAATTTTGAACTTGCAGAACACGATATTATTAATAAATTTGATACTGAAGTTAATGAAATTTATAATCTTGCTTGTCCTGCAAGCCCTCCGCATTATCAATACAACCCTGTAAAAACATTAAAAACATCAGTATTAGGCATTATTAATATGCTTGAGCTTGCAAAAAAATATAATGCAAAAATCCTTCAAGCTTCAACAAGCGAAGTGTACGGAGATCCTCTGGTTCATCCTCAGATTGAAACTTACTGGGGAAATGTTAATCCGATTGGAATAAGAAGCTGCTATGATGAGGGTAAAAGATGCGCAGAAACTCTCATGATGGATTTTCATCGTCAGTATAACCTCGACACAAAAATTGTCAGAATTTTTAATACCTATGGTCCTAACATGGATCCTAAAGACGGACGTGTAGTTTCTAATTTTATAATTCAGGCTCTTAAAGGAGAAGATATAACAATATATGGAGATGGAACCCAAACGCGCTCTTTCTGTTATGTTGACGATTTAGTCAACGGGCTTGTAAAGATGATGGAATCTGATATTACAGGACCGGTCAACCTTGGCAATCCATCTGAGCGAACCATTTTAGATTTTGCAAAATTGATTATAGAAATAACAGGAACTAACTCCAAAATAGTCCATAAACCTTTGCCATCTGACGATCCGGTAAAACGTCGTCCGGATATTACCCGCGCACAAAAAGAACTTGACTGGACTCCTCAAATTGATATTTATGAAGGTCTTGAAAAAACGATTGAATATTTCAAAAGTATGTAACGAATTGTAACAAAATTTCCTTTTACACTAAAGTTTTAATAAAAAATGCCGTAAATACTAATATAGAATTTAGGGAAAAAGTAAAAGGAGCAGCAAATGTCAACAGATATTTCAAGAGTATACGCATTTCTTGCTAAACAAGGAGATTGGGTCAACGAAGCTGACAAGAACGGAGATGGAGCCGTCATAAAATCTGAATTTAGAGATTTTATGGAAGAAAACTTTGAGTGGAACGGTGAAGAATCAAGTGACTCAGCAAAAAATGACCTTATTAACAGTTTCTGGAAAACTATTGATACAAATCAAAGCGGCAAAGTAAGCGGAACAAAACTTAAGAATAAAAACGCGCTTGATAAAAAAGAGCTTGCTGCAATGGAAGATAGAATAGAAATGTATGAAATTCTTAACGAATTTACATCTCAGCTTACTGCTCCGAGCGTAGTCGGTGATGGTGCAAACTGGAAAAAGTCAGTATCAGAAGGCTTAGGTGCACTTATTGAACCATACATAAAAAATGGGGGCACACCTGAAGATTTACCAGCTTATCTTGCAGAACAAGCTCCTCTGATTGAAGCAAAAGCAACTGCAGATTACTGTGCAAATGAATATCTTGCAGAAATCATGGGTGATGTAAACAAAGAATATGGTTATACATATGGCTCTGACCAGACACTTCAAGGCATGATAAATTCATATATCCAAAGCATGACCGAAGGCGGTGATGCAGAAACTATCCAGCAGACAGTACAGGGCATAATTGACGCTTATGTTGCAACTGCCGGTCTGGGAGATGAAAGCTCTATAGATATGGGGGATTACGGATATACACCAACAGCTAACAGCCCTCTTAATGACTTGCAAAAAGCTGTAATCAAAACTAAGCTGCAACAGAATGTTCAAGCTTTAGATGATTATGAAACCCACAAAGATTTATATGAAGAAGCTATGAATACTTATCTTGGCACACTAAAATTCGGTGACTTTGAAGAAGTAAACAGCAATGCAATAGGTGCTTTTGAAGCTTCTGAAGCTTATAAAGGCGTAGTTAAAGCAATTGCAACTGAAGACATTTTTGGAAGTGAAGAGTTAAAATCAGCTTTAGCTAGTGCAATCAGTGAATCTTTTGCAGAAAGACTCAACAGTATTATGCCTGGAGAACTTGAAGCTTATGATAAATTATTAGCTGAAGCAAAAACTAAGGCTCAAAACGGTGACTTTGATACGGCTGGCGAATTAGATACTCAAAAACTTATTGATTGGGTCGTTGAACAGGCTAAATCAAATCTAGCAGAATTTTATCCTAACGGATTTGGTGATATGCCATTGGAAGACATGAATACAATGTACGATGCATTAGTTGCTTCTGCTAAAGAAAATAAGGATGCATCAAAGATTAAAGAAGCAGCCATTTCATATTGCAAAGCAGTTTCTTCAAAAAGCACATCTTTAGCAAACGCTGTAAAAGAAATTTTTGGTGACAGTTATGCGACTAATATAAACAAACTTCTTTCCGGTGAAATAGAAGAGAAAATGAGCGAATTAAAAGCCAAGGTTCTTGAGATTGGTGATGCGTCTACATTTACAGTCAGCGCTTGGAATGGTCTTCCTGCAGATGGTACAGTTTTAAATCCAGGCAGCTCTGCAACATATTCAATTTCGGCAACTGTTGATACACACGGAGCAAACCAGCAGAATATTTCTTACTCATTAGTAAGTGTTTCAGGTGGTACAGCAACTTGCTCACAATTCGGAGATTTAAGTATTACAGCCGGTTCAAGTGAAGGATATATAAATCTAGAAGTTGCAGTACTAGTAGATGGTATCACAATTGGCACAAAGGCTATTTCTATAAAATGTGAAAAAACTGTAAGTGGATTAGTAAACAACATTGGTTACGATTCCTGGGGTGGAACGTCAGAGCACCTTGAAGTTTACGGTCTGCCTGGAGTTGGTGACGGCGGGGCACAAGTAACATCTCAAAGTTTTGCCGACTTATACAATAACAATGCCGTTATTATGCTTCATATGAAGAATAATAACAGCACTTACACCGATACTGTAAAAAATAGATTATCAGAATTATGCGGCTATATAGTAAATGCTCTTGTCAGCAAAGGACTTGATGCAACAAAATTACAAAGTGCGTCAAACCATGTCGTAGACACATTGATGAGTAACTATTACAGAAAAGGCAAAAGCGACGATAATACAGAAGGCACTGCATTAGGTACCAGAGTAAGCAATAAAATTAAAAATGGTGAAATGACTGGAGTTGTTAAGTTCACTGACTTTAAGAGAAAAGACTATCAAGTTAACATGGTAAGCTTCAAAGAAGTTGTTGACTTGATATTACAAGAATACGGCTACTAAAAAAAGGTGGACTAAAAGTCCTCCTTTTTTATGCAATTTCTGCTCTTGTTTTATGAGTCAAATCCGTAGAATTATTTTGAGGAAGGTGGATTAATTCAGCAGTATTATCAACTTCTTCCTGCTTTTCTACCATTTCTTTTGTTACAACAAATTTTGTTATATCATGCTTTGTAGGAATGTCATACATAACGTCAAGCATTAATTCTTCAACAATAGATCTTAATGCTCTCGCGCCGGTTTTACGCTTAATTGCCTTTTTAGCAATCAAATCAATAGCATCCGGTTCAAATTCTAAATCAACACCATCCATCTTGAGCAAGCATTGATACTGTTTTAGAACAGCATTCTTAGGTTCTGTTAATATCATTTTTAAAGTAGCTTCATCAAGAGCATCCAATACAGCATAAACAGGTATTCTTCCAATAAATTCAGGGATTAAACCAAATTTAAGCAAATCTTCCGGCTGTAATTTTTTTAGCAATCTTGCAGCTGCCTGTTCTTTTTCAGCCTGTGTTGGAGCTGATTTTCCAAAACCTATTGAAGAACCATCTTTTACTCTATGCTCAATAATTTTATCTAAATCTACAAATGCACCGCCGACAATGAAAAGAATGTTACTAGTATCAATCTGTATCATTTCCTGCTGCGGGTGTTTTCTTCCGCCCTGAGGAGGTACATTTGAAAGAGTACCTTCAATAAGTTTTAATAAAGCCTGCTGTACACCTTCACCTGATACATCTCTTGTTATAGATGTATTTTCAGATTTTCTGGCAATTTTATCAATTTCATCTATATAGATAATGCCTTTTTCAGCTTTCTTTGCATCATAATCAGCATTTTGATATAATCTCAAAAGAATGTTTTCAACGTCATCACCGACATAACCGGCTTCAGTAAGAGTTGTAGCATCTGCAACAGCAAACGGAACATCAAGCATTTTAGCAAGAGTTTGCGCCAATAAAGTTTTACCGCTTCCGGTAGGTCCTACTAGAAGAATATTTGATTTCTGTATTTCTACACCATTTGTATCTTCCTGTTTATTATGTTTAAGACGTTTGTAGTGATTGTATACAGCAACAGAAAGAACTTTTTTAGCATCATCCTGACCTACTATATGCTGATCCAGATAAGCTTTTATTTCATGAGGTTTTGGTATTGCTTTTTCTTCAATATCGTCTGATGATTTTTCAAGCTTTTCACCGTTCTTTTCTTTAGCTTCAAAAAATTCTTCATCTAATATTTCATTGCACAACTCAACGCATTCATCACAGATAAATACATCCGGTCCTGCAATTAATTTCTTTACCTGATCCTGCGTTTTACCGCAAAATGAACATTTTAGCCTATCGTTTGATGACATATTTTTCTCCTGTTAATTGGGCTGTACAGGGGCAAAGCCCCTTAAATCACCTAACCCTCTTTTGTGATAACCTTATCAATCATACCGTACTCAAGAGCTTCCTGAGGAGTCATGATATAATCTCTATCAGTATCTTTTTCAATCTTTTTAATTGATTGGCCTGTATTAGACGCCATGATTTCATTTAATGTCTTTTTAATTCTCAAGATTTCTTGAGCCTGAATTTCAATATCTGTTGCCTGACCTTGAGCACCGCCTAAAGGCTGGTGAATAAGTACTCTTGAATGAGGAAGAGCCATTCTCTTACCTTTAGCACCTGAACAAAGGAGAAATGCGCCCATTGAAGCGGCCTGTCCTAAGCAGATTGTTTGAACATCGGCTCTAATGTGCTGCATTGTATCATATATTGCAAGCCCTGCAGTAACGCTTCCTCCTGGAGAGTTGATATATAACATAATATCTTTTTCCGGATTTTCACTATCTAACAATAATAGCTGAGCTACAATCAAGTTAGCAACCATATCATCTACAGGAGTTCCAAGGAAAATAATTCTTTCTCTTAATAATCTTGAAAAAATATCAAAAGAACGCTCTCCTCTGCTTGATTGTTCAATTACTACAGGTACAAAACTCATTTTCAAAATTTCCTTTCTTATTTATTATAAAAGACAATATCATTATACATTACAAAAATAATTATACAAATAATCGTTTTGTATGATATTATCCTCTCACTTATTGGGTTATTTCTATTATAGCATAAAAATTAAACATAACATTTTATATGAAATGTTATGTTTATATAATACCTCTACATTATTTTTTTTGCGTCTTTTCAAATTTTTGTTACAAACTTGTTACAAATCTGCTTTATAAAAAGTATTATACATAAAGCCATAATACAGCCATTTATAATGTAACATTTCATATAAAATGTTACATAAATAGAATTTAGTAAAAGGAGATTGGTATGACAATACAAAAAACAGGATTTTTAAAACAACTTTCTAACGGCTGTAAAGTTTATACTCAGAAAGTCGGGACTAATGCAGTAACAGAAGTTCTCAACAAGGATGGAATGCATACTGCAAGCCGAATTAAATCATTTAACAGATACAGCTGTGGAAATAAAAAGGTTGTAGAACAGACTAAGCTTACAAGAAAATTAAACAACGGAATTGACACTATTGAAAAAGAAGTTACACACCGAGTTTATGACAATAACAATAAATTGCTTGGCACCAGAACACTATTCTCTTTTAATACGTCTGAAACAGACAATACTTATGCAGGATTGTTAAAACTAAAACCTCTAGAAAAAATAATTAAAGCAGGAAAAAATACTATTAAGACCACACTCAACTCAATTGATGGAATTAGAATAAGAAAAGATTATTTCAACGAACAAAACACCTTATTTAGAAGAATATGGTTTAATAAAAAAGGCTTACCCGCATTTGATTCTGCAAAAAAATAAAAAAGGCTTGCAATATGCAAGCCTTTTTTATGCTTCTTCAAACATATCTTTTCCTACAGCACAAAGTGGACATACCCAATCTGACGGTAAATCTTCAAAAGCTGTGCCAGGAGCTATACCATTATCAGGATCGCCAACTTCCGGATCATAAATATAGTGACATACTGTACATACATATTTTTGCATAAATTTATTCCTCCTTATTTACACATTAAACTATATTTTTAGAGATTTTACTATTGTATCTACAACATTATCCATCTGTTCAATTTGTTCTTCCTTCAATGTCGATTTTATACAAATAGAATCATCAAGGATTTCAGTTCCTTTGAGTTTTTCAAGAATTTCTCTCATTTGCCCCCCGCATGCCGGAGCCCAGCTGCCATTTTGAATAACAACATATTTTCTATTCTGCAGATTATGTGAAATTAATATGTGTAAAAAAGTTTCCATTGACTCAAAAATCCCTGCATTATAAGTTGTTGTTGCAAGAACAATATGAGAGAATCTAAACGCTTCAGAAAGCACAAAAGACGGATGCGTCATTGAAACATCAAACATTTTGATATTTCTCACACCGCTATCTGCAAGCTTTGATGCAAGCAGACTAACTGCACTTTCTGTTCCGCCGTAAACAGATGAATACGCAATCATAACTCCATTTTCTTCCGGTACATACAAGGACCATTTGTTATATTTGTCCAACAAAAGATTAATATTTTCTCTTATCATTAAACCATGAAGAGGACAAATCATCTTTATATCAAGTGCTGCAGCCTTTTTTAGCATCATTTGCACCTGAAGCCCGTACTTTCCAACAATATTAGTATAATATCTTCTTGCCTCAGCAAGATAGTCACGTTCCCAGTCAACCTCTGAATCAAACAGGTTTCCGTTTATAGCACCAAAAGTACCGAATGCATCTGCCGAAAACAGAATTTTATCTGTCTTGTCATAAGTTATCATAACTTCCGGCCAATGAACCATAGGAGCCATGATGAACTGTAACTCGTGAGTTCCAGTGTTGAGGATATCTCCTTCCTTTACAACCTGAACTCTTGAATCGACTTCAAAATCAAAAAACTGCTTTATCATTGTCACAGTTTTTTGTGTACAAACTATTTTCAAATCCGGATGAACTTTAATAACTTCACCTAGCAGTGCGCAGTGATCAGGTTCCATATGCTGCACAATAATATAATCTAAATGTCTGCTGCCTAAAGCTTTGTTCAAATTTTCATAAAATTGTTCTGCACAAACCTTGTCGACAGTATCAAAAAGAACGGTCTTTTCATCCTTTAGTAAATAAGAATTATAAGACATGCCATCTTTTACTGGATAGGCACTTTCGAATAAAGAAAGTTTTCTGTCTGAACAGCCTAAATATATAAGATTTTCTGTAATTTTCCTTATATTATGCATTTTCTACTCCTAATATACGTATAAACTTATTATAACGTAAAAAAATTATACATATCCTATGTAAGGAAGATTTCTATACACTCCATCATAATCTAAACCATACCCGACTAAGAATTTATCATCAACTTCCAGACCGTGATAGTCCGGGTCGATTTCAACTTCACGCTTTACTCTTTTATCAAGAAGCGAACAGAACTTAACAGATTTTACCTTAAAATTGTGGTTTATAAAGTCCATTAAAAATTTTGCCGTATGTCCGGTATCGATAATATCCTCGACTATTAATACATTCTTTCCATTCAAATCCGGCAGAGAAATATCCACAGCATTAACTTTGCCAGTTGAGGCAAAACCTGAGCCGTAGCTTGATAACCTTATAAACTCCATATGTACAGGCATTTTCAAATGTTTTGATAAATCAACTGTAAACATAACAGCCCCTTTTAGTACACAGATTAGAAAAAGTTCGTCATCTCCGTAGTCAGAATTTATACGTACGCCAAGCTCTTTAATGGCATTTTGTATTTCATCGCTTGTAAAGAGTGTCTTTAAATCTTTTTCAGTTATCATTTTTCCCCCGTTAAATTACTTCTACAACATGGGTTGGTTTATCTTTAACAGCAATCTTGCTGCTCAGTCCTACTCCAACTGCCCATAGAACTTCATCCTCTTTACATAAAAGCATAAGAGTATTTCTGTTATGTCTTGGTACCCCTTTAGAATTAAGATATTTTTTCAACTTCATTGAACCCGACATTCCAAAAGGACTTATCACGTCACCGTCTTTTCTTGTTCTTAACAAAAGCGGAAATTTTACTCTTGAGAAATCAACATATGCAAACTTTGAAGTTGATTCCGGAAAAACAAACAGCTCTTTGTCTTCATATTTACGAATAACAAATGCATTTTCTCCAAATTGATATTCACCCTCTCCAGAAATTTCTATTTCTGTATTATTTACCGTTTCAGTTTCCTGTTTTCTGGAAGGAATTATTTCTATCGTTTTTTCATCTGCATAAAGCCATAGTGCCGTTGCAAGAGATTTAGTACTGCCGTTACGCTGATTTATATTCTCTTCTATAAACTCATAAATCTCTGTGATTTTCTTATAATCGTAATCCAAATCAAGTGACTGTATGAATTCATGCAAAAGACGCATTTTTACAGATTTAGAAAGAATTCTGTATTCTATAGGATTTATCTTTCCATCACTCAATACCTTATCTCTTATGGGTGTTAAATATTCTTCAATTATATCATTATCGCTTTTGGCAATTGAAGAAAGAGTATTAAGTGCATCTTTTACAAGAGGATTAATTTTTTCCAGTGAAGGAATTACATTTAATCTAAGATAATTTCTCTTGTAAGCAATATTTGCATTAGAAGAATCATTATTAGGCGCAAGATTATTTTCATTGCAGTAATCAATAATTTCTGCACGTTTTACAGTCAAAAGCGGTCTGTAAAAATATCCGCGTTTTTCTGAAATACCTTTTAGCCCGACAATTCCTGTCCCCTTTATTATTCTATAAAGAAGTGTTTCTGCATTATCATCATAATTGTGTGCTGTAAAAACAGCATCTGCATCATATTCTTCATAAGCTTCTTCGAAAAATTCATATCTGGCAATTCTTGCATCATTCTCAGTTTTCTTAATATTTTTAGATGCAGTCTGAGTATAGAACTCCATCCCCTTAGCACTCGCAAAAATTCTGCAAACCTCCTGCTCGCGCAGAGCTTCTTCTCCCCGCCAATTATGGTTATAATGTGCTGCAACAACATTCAAGTCTATAAATTCCGGCATGTTTTTAATTTTAGACAAAACATCGAGCAGGCACATTGAATCAAAACCTCCGGAAAAACCGACTATGATAGTTTTATCCTGCAAGCTGTATTTTTTTAAAAAATCAACAACTTTTTTAACAATACCCTGCATTTTATCTTTATTATCCGTTATAATCTTTTCCTCTGCCCTGAATACCGTGTCTAATTTCTACAGCATCAACTCCGAGCTGATCTAATGCTTTCATTGCAAGAGATTCCGGCTCATCAATAATTGCCAGAAGCAAATCTACTGCTTCAATTTTTTGTTTATTGGATTTTTTTGCGGAAATCCAGGCTTTTTCAAGCACCTTTTTAGCGCGTTTTGTAAAAGTTATTTCTCTGTCAAAATACTCATTACCATATCCGACAAGGTTTTCTACCACAACTCTTGCATCGCGCATTGTTATCTCTAAATCATTCAAAACCTCAAAAGCTATACTGGTTCCTTCCGCAATAATACCAAGCAGAAACATTTCCGTGCCGACTATATTACGCCCGATACGACGTGCTTCTTCCTTTGCAAGCTTCATTATTGTTAAAGTTTCAGGCATTTGTTTTTCAATCGGTTTCAAAATATCTTCTGACATCTTTTCACTGTCTATTCCAAGTGACTTAATAATATCGTAAGCTAAGCCGCGTTTTGTCTTTAAAACACTCAGCACAATATGTTCAGGTGTTATAACAGAAGAGCCCAGTTCTTTTGCCGTTTGAAGCGCCGAATTCATCACAAGAAAAGCATTTGGAGTAAAAATAATTTTCTTACCTTCATACTCAGCCTGTCTGGAGCTTTGTTCTGCGAGTTTCGCTTCAAAATTTTCAAAGTTCAAGCCGTACTTCTTAATGGTTTCCACAAGCTCTGAATTTGAAGATTCAAGAATTGAAGCCATTATCTGCTCTGTACCGAGAATTTCGTACCCTGCAGCTGAAAGTTTTGACACAGCTCTGTCAAAAACATCGGAAAGAGCTTCGCCTTCATAAACAGCTTCAAAAGAACTTCCTTTGTCTTCATCTTCTTCTGCTTCAGGATGCTCAAGCCTTTTAATCTTTTTTTGAACAAGTTTTGTTAAAATATCCTTTGAATTATAGATATCAAAATCAAACTTCCTCAATATTTCCTGAATATTATGATTTTTCTCCGTAATAACAGTCAAAAACAGGTGTTCAAATAAAATATTTGAATTACCGGATTTTGCAGCAAGATCAAGTGTATGTTTCAAGATATCTTTCACTGCATGGCTGAAAGGTATATTTTCAGGAATACGCGATGCTTTTTTAAGGCATTTTCCGACCTCATCTGACATTGCCTCAAAAGTGACATTGTACATTCTAAATAACTTTAGCGATACCCCTTTTGCCTCTTTGACAAGTGCCAGCAGGAGATGTTCCGGCATAACTTCATCGCAGCAGGTTTCTCTTGCCAGATTTTGCGCTTCATAAACTGCATTAACAGCTTTTTCCGTAAAACGTTCAAACAAAACTATTCATCCTCTTCATCATCTAATGATTCAATAAAAGCGCAAACTTTTTTGAATTCTTCTTCGTCTTCAATGTTTTGGAAATAGCCGTCTTCGCCTTCTTCGATATACTCCATAACAATAACTTCGGAATCATCGTCTTCTTCATCCTCAGTTACAGGAAGAAGCAGTGCGTAAGTCTTGTCTTCAAAATCTATAACATCATAGATTTCGCATTTTACAATTTGTCCGTCTTCACCGTAGATTTCTACGAATTGTTGTTCCATTTCCTGATTTTCTTCGCTCATAATCATTTCCCTAAATACTGTTCTAATATTATACAGGCACTTTCGATATCGACAAGTCCTTTATTTTTTCTAAAATCGACCTTGCGGCTTTTTAACCTTTCTTCTGCTTCTTCAGAAGTTAATCTTTCGTCTTCCAATATTATATCAAAACCAATTAATTTTTGTGAAAATTCTATACAATTTTCTCCTTGAAAGCCTAAAGTACCGTCCATATTGTACGGAACACCTACAACTATTTTCTCAACCCTGTTTTCTTTTGCTATTTTAGTAATCTCTTCTATAGCTTTCTGCTCGGGTTCTCTCTGAATACAGGTACATGGATTTGCAATTACCTGCAAGTAATCACTCAAAGCAACGCCAATTCTTTTTGTTCCGACATCAAGCGCCATTATTTTATGCATTATCTACCCACCTTGCTTCAATGCTGGAGATTATCATATCAAGCTGCAGCAGCTTAAAATCATCGGTATTAGCCTTAGTACGTTTTTCAAATATATTTGAAGCTTTTCTTTGATTTTTCAGAATATAGCGCTTGCCGACATAATACTCGTAAATACTTTTTCTAATAATGTTTGTCAGGAAACTGTAATTAGAGCCCAGCGAATAAAATATTTCTGCGAGTTCTTTATCACCCTTGAGCATTCTTAAGTAGGCTGCCATATTAAACATAATAAGCTTATAAGCCAGTTCCTGCGCGCTATAAATACTGTCGAAGTTATCTGCGACAAACTTATCTAAATCAACATTAAAATTATTTGCTTTAAATTCTGATGACAATTTTTCTATAAAAGTTTTAAATTCTTCTGAAGTAATTTCGTCAAAGAACCAGTTTTGCACATAATCGCTAAGACAAAGTTTATCAATATCTTTCTGGTTTAACTCTTTCTTTTCCAGATAAAAAGCCGGCTTTTCAGCCTCAATATCCAGAAGAATACTCTGCCAGCAGATATATTCATACGGCACAGGGTCGTTGTTCAAGTGCGAATTTTCTTCAGCCTGCTCAAGCAGATACTTTGCTACACCTGCATTAATCTCATATTTTTCTTGATAATTATAAAACTTATCAACGATTTTATAAAAATCTTGTTCTGTCATTGAATTAAAGCCGAAAGAATCAAGAATTCCATATCTAGGGTTTATAACAATTGCAAGAAATTGCAATGTTTTATTTGCTCGTATTCTTGAGAAAATAATCGCCATGTTGCCATGCCCGTCAGGGAAAGAAGTATAAATTTTATACGGCTTTGATTCCTGCAGAATATTTCTGTAAAATTCTTCTGTATTATCAACCCTTACACCGGCCATTTTAAGTTCAGAGAGAGCCTTATTAATCCTTGAGAGCAAATCTTCTTTTGCATATTTTTTTGCATTTTCAAGCGCATGATAAGCAAGCTGTGATTTAGAACGGCCGAGAATTTCCAGAGCTGTATACCCGACTTCTGTATCAATATAGTATAAAAATACAGGAATAAGGATATTTGCAAGGGCATCATAGGCATAATCTTCTTCAAGAGATTTTATAAGAATAATTTTATCGCTGTCACTGATTGCGTTCAGAAAATCCATAAAATCAATCTGTGCTTCCGGATTCATAATAGCCGTTTCAAGAAGCTGCTTTGTTTCCCTGTTAATAAGTTCATTAAACTGTTCAAAATATCCGCTGATTACTTCATAATCAATTTTATTACCGAGGTCTTTAAGCATGTTAAAAGCTATCATCTTAACATGATCGTTATATTCAGGAGCTTTAATAACATTCCACAGCTCATCATTCAGCGTATCTTTATCAATAAGTTCCATCAAAAGCCAGCAAATCATCACCGCTTTTTGCTCATTCGCATTAACCAGCTCCCTGATTAACACCTCGAGAACAGTTTTTTTATCATCAATATTTTTTAAGTCAGTAATCAAAGAAGCTTGCGGCTGCGTTGACGTCATTAACGCTGTCAAAGTAGCAAGAATTTCTGCTTTTATTTGAATTTTATTCATAAAACCTCATCTTTAATTTTTATGCCAGAAAGCATCGAGAATTTTTTGTGCATCGGAAGACAGCATTCTATCCTGCAAAATCAGGTACTGTACCGCAATCATTACACACTCGGAGCAAATATTCACCCCCGGTCCTTTCACCATTTTCAGAACTTCCTCATTAGACCTTCCACAGAAACTACAGCAGACTTCTTCGCACTTATCGCTGCCCCCGAATTTACCATCGGATTTACCCCTGGATTTACCCCCGAGTTTAATGACATTATCGTCTGACATAGACCTCTCCTTATTCAAAATTGATTGTAACTTAAAAAAGAGGTTTGCGCAAGGCATTAAGATAGGAACGAGCTGTATTGGTTCTGCATATTAGAAATCAGCATATCCATAGAGTTAAACTTTTTATTAAGCCTTGCCCGATACTTTTCTATAGCTTCATTTCCGCTTACAATTTTATTGTCAATTTTATTAATTTCGCGGGCATAAGCAGCATCGGCAATAGAGAAATAGCCTATTACAGACTGCAATGAGTTTTCCACAATACTTTCAACCTTTGTAAACACACCGTCTGTCGCAGTAGAACTTCCTTTTATTCCGGAACCAATCAGCAGTTCTTTAACAGCATCACTGTCAGCTTCATATGCATCAAGGAACTTGTCCTTATCAAAAGTAAGATTAATAATACTTTCATTTGAGGTAGAAACATTATTTGCACTTGCAGAAGTAACAGAAATACCAATCGCATCAAGATTTTTAAATACAGATGCATTTCCTATAGAACTCATCATTGCACTTCTAATCTGATTTCTAAGCATCTTCAATGTTGTTTGATTTTTCAGGCTTCCGTCTTTTGCAACTGCCTCATCAACATTTTTCATAAGTTCATTATATGAATCCACAATATCAGAAAGTGAGTTTGCAACGGTTTCTTTGTCTTTTTCAACCGTAAGCTTGACAGCAGAACCGCTTGTTAACCCGTTTAAATTAATAGTAAGACCTTTAATACGTGTTATATCACTTGTAAGAATATTAGAAGTCGAGGTATATGTCGTTCCGTTAATTGATACTTTCGAATTTTCACCAAGATTTTGCGAGTCAGTAACCATACGTGCTTTTTTCACAGATCCGTCAGTATACCATTCTGTTTCTGTATATCCCATAATATCAGTGAAGTTGCTTGTACCTGCTTCAATATTAATAAACGCCTGACCTGTTGAGCGAGATTTGATAACCAGCCTTCCGTTAATGCTGTCCCAATAAGCAGTTGCATTTGCAGTATCAGAAGAATTTATCTGCGAAATAATATCAGACAGCGTGGATTTATTGGTAATCGTAACCATCTGATCCCCTACATAGAAAGTACCTTCCTTAACATCACCTTTACGGAAAAGTCCGGTTTGAGTCAGAACAGAACTTTCGTTAACACAGTAGAGCGCACGTGCACTTACAGAACGGCCTTCTTCATCTTCTGCCAATCCAGTAACTGCGAGAAGATTTGAGGTATCTGTAGTAGTTCCTGTCTGAAGCTCGACATCGTCATCTTTTGAGTATATAACAAGTTTTCCTTCTTCAAATTTCAAATCAACATCAGAAAATCTTGAAGCTATTTGCGAGCGTAAATCGTCGAAGGTATTATCAGAAATTACGTTTATAGTAGCTTTTTCTCCGTTTCTGAAAATAGAGAATGTTCCGCCTGTAATACTAAGCGTCTTTAGCTGAGTATCCAGCCCTGCATAATTAGCAGCAGACATAGTTTTTTCCTCAACAATTGTTGTTTTCTTGACAATTGCAGATGTACTTTCCATAAAACCATCCATAGAACTTTTATAAGCCAGATGGATATTTGCATTCGGATTAATTATTGAAGATGTCGTTCCATTAGCTAGAATAGAAACACCGTTCATTTCGCTGATATAGAGTTTACCCCCGACAAATGATGCCTGCACTCCGACAGCTTCAAGCTTGTCTATTAATGAGCCGAAAGTTTCCGTATCAGTAATCTGTATAGCAATATTTTTGCCGTCTACCTGAAGTGCCAGATTTCCTGCGGATTTAAGAGTTGTATCCCCCCACGGGGTGTCAAATGTACTCAAGAGAGTATCTTCTGTTGCCGTAGCAGTATGTGTAACGGTTTTATAAAGAAGCTCGGAGCCGGTATATGAGAAGCTTGAATCAGGACCGGCTGTTCCAAATAATTTTTCAACGACATTAGAAGCATTAGAAACGCTGTTTGATTTTGCGACATAAGAGTTGCCATTTCCAATCAGCACAAGACTTGCCGAGCTTCCGTTATTAATAAGTCCGGTTTGGATACCGAAAGATTTAAGAGTATTCATAAATGACCCAATTGTTCCATCAGAAGATATAAGGGCCGTGTATTTAACTCCGTTATTGTAAATATAGTATTCACCGGCAGTTACACCAAGACTTGCCAGCGATGTCGATTCAGAAGCGGCTACAGTTGCAGTAACCTTTGTGGTAACCCGCTGAGAGCCTGTATAGCTTGATTCATTAACAATGGCCGAGCTTCCGCCAAACAGTTTATTTACTATATTTGAAGCATTAGAAGTATTGCTTGATTGAGCTATATAAGCATCACCGCTGCCTGTAAGTACAATTTTAGAGCTGTTTCCATTCTTAACAAGTTCAGCTTTTATACCATAGCTGCTCAGGTTTTCCATTAATGAACCTATTGTTTCATCAGAAGAAATTTGCAGAGTATGCCTGTTACCGTTTGTATAAATATAATATTCACCTGCTGTTACTCCGTAAGCTGACAGAAGAGCAGTTGAATCTGCGGCCTGCGTTGATGTAGAAGTTGATGTTAAGATTTCTTTACCTGTATATTTATAACTATCTGCCGTTGTATTGCTTCCGAAGAGTTTTTCCACAACATTAGAAGAATTTGAAACACTGTTTGATTTTGCTATATACGAATTGCCACTGCCGGTAATAATAAGCTTTGAGGTCGAGCCGTTATTGATTAATCCGGCCTGAATACCGAACGAGCTTAGCGTATCAATAAATGAGCCGAGTGTTTCATCAGAAGAAATCTGTGCAGTGAATTTTACCCCGTTGTTATAGATATTGTATTCGCCTGTAGTAACTCCAAGGTCTGCAAGTTTAGTTTCCCTTGTCGCGGCTGCTGTTACAGTATTAACAGAAGAAGCTGAAAGCGGTGTACCGCCTTTTGTTTCATAAGATTTATTATAAGAAGCTCCCATTAGATATGTACCAAGTGCACCTGAGATGTTAAAATCAGAAAGAGAATCAGTACTTACTGAAAATCTGCCTGTTGCGTCTATAGAAGCGTTCAAGCCCTGAGCTTTGAAGGCATCCAGCACTGAGCCCAGCGTGGAAGTCTTCGAGAAGTTTACAGTAAAGTTTTTCAACAAACCTTCTCTGGTTTTTGTCTGCATTACTAATGAAGCAAACCCGCTTGAATCAAAAGTCAGTTTTGTACCGTTTGCATAAGCAAGATTGCCGAGCAGAGTATCTGATGTTGCAACTACCTGCGCTGTAGAGCTTATAGTTCCTGTTGTTGTATTTACAGTACCTGTGGTAGAAGTTTTATTAAGAGATAGTTTTAACAGCGATACAAGATTTGAACCACCAGAGGCGCTTGATAAGAATGTATTTCCATTCCCTGTAATAGTTACAACACCTGCAGCAGATATAGAACCTGTCAACCCGTAAGCTGCTATTTGGTTAAAGAAGTCTTGGATTGTGGAAGATGAATCTACATATAGTTCTTCAGAAGTTCCATCTGCCTTATGTACAATAATATTACCGTTGCCGGCGTTATATCCGCTTATTGATTCTAAAGTTGTGGTAGCTGTTGCTGTATGTGTTGTAATATTTTTGATTGTTCTTGATGAAGTATTTTCATAAGCAGCATTACCTATGATTTCATAAGTTTTTCCTGCACCGGTACCTGCAATTCTGAGCACTGATTGTAAGTTTTCTGAGATGTACTCAAGCCATTCACTATCGTTTAGAGAGCCGATTGTTATTATTCCACCACTTCGGCTTGTTGTTACTCCGTAGTCAGTCAAAAAGTCGAAGAAATTTTCTACTGTCATGTTTGGTGTAATAATTTTCCAAGTTACATCACCATTGGTATTATTCATTGATATTGTTGCGTTATCAGTTAGTCCGAGCTCGCTAAGCCTTTTATTACCACTATCTAGTGCAATAGCTCCTATTCTATATGTTTTTTCTACTCCTGTATTTTTATACTGTATTCTACTATCAAAAGTAACATCTTCTCCGGCATCATTTAGCTTGAATGTATCAGAAAAAATTTTACTAAACCTATTTATATAAGTCATTGTAGAACCGGAGCTTCTTCCTGATATAGTAAGTTTTCCATCAGAAATAGAAGCAAAAAACTTTCCAGTACCGTTTATATAAGCGACCAAATCGTTCACTGTGGAACTTTCATGAACTGAATACGCTAGAGAGCCACTCTTAGATGTTTCAGCATTAGTAATTGTAACATAATTAAATAGTTCATATTCTTTATTTTCAAATCCCAGATCATGAAGGGTTGTACTAGCAGTTATTGTTCCTGTCGTTCCTGTTGTACTTGCTCGATACGTCCCGCCAGTGCTTGTATATGTAACTGATTTAGAGATATTGTATGTATACCCGAGTCCCACATTGAGGTTGAGAACTCTCCACAATTCATCATCTTTGTTAGTAGGGTCGCTATCCCAATACATGTCACTTCCGACCAAAAATTTTCCATCGCTGCCTTGAGCAATAGTTATTTTACCATCACTTAAGGTTGCACTAATGCCTATACTGTTTAATGATTGTATAAATTGTCCAACAGTAGTGCTGCCAACGAGCGTAATATTTGTTGTACTTGTACCACCAGCATTATTTGTTGATGAATAATGTATTTCAATATAATTATTTTTGTTACTGGCGCCATCATCAGGCACAAAACCCAATTCTTCAAAAGTTGTAGTTGAACGTATTGTAGTATATGCTTGTGTAAAAAAGTCGTTTGCCAAATCCAACCCCAGAACATCCCAAACTAAATTTATATTTCCTTCGCCTGATATATGTGTTTGTCCATTGGTGGACAATGTTATTCTACCATTAGAAAGCGATGCATTTATTCCACAATTTCTCATACAAAGCAAATAATCATTGACTGTCGTAGAGTTCGTAATAGTAAAATATCTACTGGTATTACTCCCCCCGGAGGATACAGAGAAATAGCGAACGTCAGAAGTAGAACTACCATCATGCAAACCTAAATCAACAAAAGTTGTATTGCCTGTAATGGTCACTTGCGTTTGAGTTCCATTAACCAAAGTCGTATAATAAACTGTTTTATCAGAAATAAGCGACCAGCCATTTGTAGTATTAGCATATACAGTTCCTCCTGTAAAAGTTCGCGATGTCATTTGTGCTGCATATGTTACTGAATGTCTCAACCCCATTGTGCTTATTAATTCACCACTAAGATAATAATTAGTTCTAGTATAAGTAACTGTTTTGTAAGCTCCAAGTTCGTTATCCCAAATTTCCGCACTTGTAATTTCTGGATAATACTGTGAAAAGCTTATTCCCGTTGTTGAGTTATAGTTAACATTAATGTAGTCAAAGTAAGAGTTACATCTCGAAACAAACTCAGCCACTGTCCAAGCACTCTGCACTGTAATAGAATTATAATTACTTTCATAGCTGCTACCTTCGTAAGGGCTACCACTATACCGCATTTCATATATAATACTAGTTCCGCTAAAACCTAGATATTCTCCTATTGTTGTATCATCTGTAATAGTCTTATATGTTGTATTTGTAGCTGTTACAGCAGCTGTTGAGGTCTGAGATAGTACTACAGTTTTTAGCCCATACTCTTGTTTACCAATACCTAACTTTGACAAAATACCATCAGATGCAGGAACATCTACTGCATATGCGCAAGTATCGTTGGAGTTAAAATATATTTTGCCATTACTACTCATGCGCATATCCACTCCAGCAGATCTCATCATTACTCGCAAATCATCAAATGTTGTAGAAGCTGTAACAGTAACTGTTGTAACTGTCTGACCATAATTGCTATAAATTTTTATACTATTATTAGTAGCATTACCATCCAGAGTAATAAAATCTTTGATAAGTGAACTCTCCGTTGCATAAATTGTACCTGTATAAGTCATGTTTGCAGTAGACGTAATAGCCTGCCCAACAGTATAAGCATCCGATGTCGCATAAGTTTCTATACCTAAAAGTTCTGCCATACTCCCGCCAACAACATATTGCGTTGATGATAAAGTTAGAACTCCATCGTTTATTGAGGCTGAAAACCCGTAGGTTGCAAGTGATGAAAACATACTGTCAAAAGTTGTTGAATTTGAAGCAATTGTTATGTAGGCCTGAGTTACCCCATTCTCTTTTGTTTTAATTTCCAACACTTTACCGGCAGCATTCAAGCCTGCCTGTGCAAAAGTCGTAGTTCCGCTCACAACCTGAGTTACTGTATACTTAATGGAAGAAGTTGAGGACGCATTCGTACTGCTGACAATAACGGATGTTATGGTTGAAATTCCCAGAGCATCTGCGACACTGCCCTTGATGTAGTTTCCGTTGCTCGACTTAAGAGTTATTTTGCCTTCATCTATTGTACCTGTTATACCATACTGGCTTAAAGCTGAAAAAATATCATCAATTCTTGTTGATGAACTTACACTGATTTCTTTCACAAGAGCATTCGAAGAATTATATACAGCAAGAGCATAACCGCTTGAAGGCTTTGCTGTACTAATGCCTAATTCACCGAGAGTATTTGATGCAACCGCATAGTTTACACCCTGTGTGAACAAAGTATTTCCATTTGCCCAGACTCCGCTCGTATTCTCAGAGCCGCTCTTTATACCAAGAGCTTCCGCAGCATTTCCGCTTACTTCACCGCCTGTTACCGCAAGAACTCCGCTTGAACTGAACGCAGCACTCAAGCCTGCCGAGTTTAATTTTGTTACAACATCGCCAATTGTCATTGTAGATGTAAGAGTGATTGAAGTAGTTCCGCCGGATGTATTTTTAGCTGTAAGAACCGGACTTGTACTAATTTTAGACCATACACTTAAATCACCAAGTTTCGTTGAAGAAGTTGCCTCTGAAGATGTTGTAATAACACTCTTATAACTCAGATTATTCGCTGTCTGTGTTTTAGAGCTTACTTCTTTTTTCAGACCAAGCGCGTTTATGATTCCTGTATTATTATCAATAATCTCGGCATCATTGATTGTTAAAGTCCCATCACCGGAAAGTTCAGCACTTATACCTTTTGCCTTTAGAGCATCTATTAATCCCTGTAATGTTGTAGAGGTGTTAATCGCAATTGTATAAGTCGTATTATTCGCCTTAACCAGCATATTGCCGTTTGTAATTGAACCAAGCTGTGATAATTTTGTTGCACCTGTTGCAGCTGCCTGTGTTGTCGTTGTAACAACAGTACGCAAATCAATTGAACTTTGTGTTTTTGAATTTACGTCAACCTGAAGCCCTAAAGCTGATATCAAACCAGTGTTTCCGCTATCTATAATCTCTGCGTTCTTTACAGTAAATACCCCGTCAGATGATAAGGAAGCATCAACGCCTTTTGCACTCAATGCATCTATCAAGCCCTGTAATGTAGTTGAACCTGATATTGCAATAGTATAAAGTGCGCCGTTTGCCTTAACTTGAATATTGCCGACCTTAATACTGCCAAGCTCTGAGAGTTTTGTTGTACCTGTTGCTGCAGCATCAGTCGTCGTCACAACAACCGTCTTTAACCCCGATGCTGTCTGGGTTTTAGAATTAATATCAGTTTCAAGGCCAAGAGCAGTAATTATGCCGGTATTTCCGCTGTCAACAATTTCTGCATCATTTATTGTTAATACACCATTACTTGCAAGTTTTGCATCAACTCCAAGTGAATTAAGACTGCTTACAAGCCCCCCGAGGGTTGTATTGCCATCGATTGAAAGATTATAACTTGTACCATTTGCCTTTACCTGAATATTACCGGCCTTAATACTTCCTAGCTCTGAAAGTTTTGTCGAACTTGTTGCGGCATTTACAATTGTCTCAGATGTCGAAGTTTGCAAATAAGTACTTTCATAACCGCCTTTTTCATGAAGATTAAATATATCAAGAATGCCTGTTCCCACGCTTCCGTCATCATGTATGGTTAAAGTATCATCAATACTGCCGTCATCAAGGTTTATGCCAAATATTCCGGTCTTTGAATTATAGGTGGCATCAACTCCGATGTTATGAAGTTTCGCAATAAAACTCTCTATCGTGTCGTTCTTTTCAATCTGGATAATATTATATATACCGTTATTATCAATACCAATTTCACCAACTTTAATTCCCAAATCAACAAGTTTGGTATTGCCGACTGCGGTTGAGGTTTCAATAATTGTATTCAAAACCTTAAGACCGCTTACCGCCTCTGTGCTGGTCGCAAGATTATCCACAAGAATATTATATTCAGCCTCCTCAGCTTCTGTTGCTGCACTCGCTGTCAGGATATTTAAATCAGATGATGTCGCAATTTTCTGAGCAAAAATATCCATCGACGCTACACCATACTTCGCATCTGTTACCTTCTCTATTACAGAGCGGAAAGAATTGAAAAATGATTTTATATTATTCAATGTTTCGCGTGATAAGAGTACTGTTTCTTTTTGTTCTTCCAGCGTATCAATTTTCGCCTGCTTCAATGCTACAAGCGATTCAACCCAAGAAGAAGTATCTAATCCGGATGCTAATCCGCTGAATGATATTGCCACTGCTACGTCCTGCTTTATTGTAATAGTCTACAAAAGCAGCAATGTAATGCAACAACGCCCGCACCGCTAAAATAAGCAGCGCTCTTACATTGTAAAATATTAAATTTTTTCATTGCAAATTGTTGTTTCCTGTCGAAAACATTACATCGTTACTTTATATACATATTATAGCATATATTTATACTTATGCAAGTATGTACTACGTACGTAGTCAAACAGTCGGTCAGCATTCCATTACAACCCCCGACTAGAAGTTTTGCTACAGGCTGACCTCAATTTCTACACTACAAGCTACCTCAATGAATCTATCAAATCCTTTATAACCACTTGCTGTGCAGATATTTCGGCAATACGAGCATTTGTTTGTTCAACAAGTTCTTTTGGCGCATTTGCTACAAACTTCTCGTTCTTCATTCTGCCTTCTAAAGAGTTCTTTTCGTTTGTTAATTTTTCAAGTTTCTTTTCCTGACGTTTAATCTCTGCATCCAAATCTATCAAATCAGCAAGCGGAACTACAAGTTTTGAAGCAGAAACTACTGCCGCAGCAGATTTTGGAGGGGTTTGCGCATTCATTTCCGCATAAGTTATATTATTAACCTTAGCAAGTCTGCGGATATATGCTTCAATTTCAGTAAAGATTTCTTTTTCTTTACCCTCTGCCCTTATTTCTACATCAACAGTTGCAGAAGTTGGAATATTGAAACTCTGTCTTACGTTTCTCAGTGATGTAATTGTTTCAAACACAAGCTTCATTTCCTCAGCTTCTTTAGGGAAGCTCATAGCTTCTTCATAAACCGGATACTTAGCAATTATCAATGCACTTGTTTCTTTTTCTCCCGGGATTAAGCCCCAAACATTTTCTGTTATATGAGGCATAATCGGATGAAGCATTCTAAGTGACATATCAAGAACGTATCTTAAAACACGTTGTGTATTTCTCTTCAAATCTGCGTCCTGAAGCTGAATTTTTGCAATTTCAACATACCAGTCGCAGTATTCGCTTCTAAAGAAGTCATACAATTCATGAGCAATTTCACCTATTCTATACTCTTTCATATACTGATTAACAGTCTTTGCAGTTTCATTAAGCTGGTTTAAAATCCACTTATCAACAAGAGTTAATTTTTCTCTGTCAATCGGTTTATTATCAACTCCATCCAGATTCATAAGTACAAATCTTGAAGCATTCCAGAGTTTGTTAGCAAAGTTTCTGCCGTACTCAAATCTTTCGTCAGAAACCTTGATATCCTGACCGCCGTATGTACACAGAGATGTCATTGTAAATCTCAAGGCATCACAGCCGTATTTATCAATAATTTGAACAGGGTCAATAGTATTTCCCTTTGATTTTGACATTTTCTGGCCTTTTTCATCACGTATTAAACCGTGAATATAAACTTTTGAGAATGGAGCTTTACCAGTAAATTCCAATCCCATTGTAATCATTCTTGCAACCCAGAAGAAAATAATATCAAAACCTGTTACAAGAACTGATGTCGGGTAGAATTTTTTGAAATCGTCTGTTTCAGAGTTAGGGAAGCCCATTGTAGAGAACGGCCATAATCCTGACGAGAACCAGGTATCAAGACAGTCAGTATCCTGTACATAATTTTCAGGATCCGGATTTTCTTTAGCAACAACCATTTCTCCGGTTTCTTTGTGGTAATAAGCAGGTATCTGATGTCCCCACCATAATTGTCTTGAAATACACCAATCTCTTATATTTTCCATCCAACCTAAGTAATTCTTTTCCCATCTTTCAGGAATAAAAGTAATTCTGCCGTCTTTTACGGCTGCAATTGCTTCTTTTGCAAGAGGTTCCATTTTTACAAACCATTGTTCAGAAAGAAGCGGTTCAATTGTCGTGTTGCATCTCTGGCATTTACCAACGTTATGTTCGTGCTCTTTTACACGCAGAAGGAAGTTATTGTAGCTCAACATATCAACAACTTTCTTACGCGCTTCGTATCTGTCAAGACCTTGATAATCAGGCGGAACTTCTGCACAGGCTTTCATCTTGCCTTCTTCATCAATAACCCAGATTGGCTTAAAGTTATGGCGTTTGCCTACTTCGTAGTCATTAGGGTCATGTGCAGGAGTAATCTTAACCGCACCTGTACCAAAAGATTTATCTACATATTCATCTGCAATAATAGGAATTTGTCTGCCTGAAAGCGGAATCATAACAGTTTTTCCGATTAATTCAGAATATTTTTTATCAGAAGGGTGAACTGCAATAGCAACGTCGCCGAAAATAGTTTCCGGTCTTGTTGTAGCAACAATGATTGCACCGGCTTCACCAACGAGCGGGTAAGAAATTTCCCATAGATGCCCTTGTTCTGTTTCGTATTCAGTTTCAATATCAGAAATGGCGCTCTGGCAGCGAGGACACCAGTTTACAATATACGCACCTTTATAAATTAAACCTTTATTATAAAGCGTTACAAAAACTTCTTTTACAGCTTCAGAACAGCCTTCATCAAAAGTAAATCTTTCTCTTGAACGGTCAAAAGACGCACCTAAACGTCTAAACTGGTTCAGGATAGCTGACTTATGTTCATTTGCCCATTTCCAGGTACGTTTTAGAAACTCTTCTCTTCCTATATCGTGGCGGCTTAAACCTTCTTTTCTAAGTTCTTTTTCGACAACTGCCTGAGTTGCAATACCGGCATGGTCAGTTCCAGGAAGCCATAAAGCTTCGTAGCCGCTCATTCTGTGATAGCGGGTTAAAATATCTTGCAGAGTTCCGTCCAACGCGTGTCCCATATGAAGAACACCTGTTACATTCGGAGGAGGAATGACTATGGTAAACGGAGGTTTGTTGGAATGGGCATCTGCTCTGAAATATCCGCCGTCTTCCCAAAATTTATACATCTTTTCTTCTGTTGATTTCGCATCATAAACAGTCGGCAAATCATCAATTTTAATCTTAGTTTCTGTCATAATAATCCCTCGCTCGTGTAAATATAATAATAGGATAACATAAAAATAAGTGGTATAATAAATCTATGAAAAAATTTTTTATTTTATTATTAATATTACTAACTGGTGCTGTTGTCGCAGCAGAGGACTTTACACTTAAGGCCGGAGTATCTGTAAACGACATTCCAAAAGCGTTTTTTGGCAGCTGGAGAGTAACGGCAAAACTTGAAGATACAAACAGCTACGGCACTTTCAAACCGCAAAGTATAGATTTTTGGACTCTTTCGCGTGCAGGAGATAAAGTCACTTTGTCAAATCCTTTCAGCGGAGCGAACGCAGAAGTTTCACTAAAAACTGTTGAAGGAAACTTGATTGTGTTTTCTAAAAAAGCTCCATATGATAACAAAATGCTTACGGATACCATAACCCTCAGACTTTCTGATAATACTTTTTCGGGTATAAATACACTAAGCCTCGAATCTTTTTCTCTGGTTGATAACCATCTTATGAAAACAGAAACAGCACGTTATGTTATAAAAGGGGAAAAGATTTCCGGAGAAAGTATTTTAGGTAACTAAATCTTTACATTTGCTTCAAATAATTGTACAATAGACTAGTTATATAAGTATATGAGAGGATTTATATATGAAATTTCACATGCAAGTGTTAATTGCACTTGGGCTAGGCTTAAAGAGAAACTGGCATATTTTTGCCGGTCTTGTTCTGGGTGTTCTTGTCGGGATTTGGCTTCATAAGGAACCAAGTCCGGTTATTATGACAACTCTAACTTTTATCGGACAGGTATTTATAAGACTAATCCAAATGGTAGTTATTCCGCTTGTAATTTCCGCAATAGTAATCGGGATTACAAGTATAGGCGACAGCAAACAGCTCGGGAAACTGGGAACAAAAATGATTTTCTACTATACAATTATTACTGTCGCAGCAGTAACAATTGGTGCAGCACTTGCATTACTGCTTAAACCCGGACTGGGCGCAGCACATTATATAAATATTGATACGGCTGCTGATATTCAGGCTCAGGTTGCAGCTACAATCGAAGCGCAAAAAGGTAATCTGCTTAATATTTTCTTAGGATTTATTCCGAAAAACCCTCTTGCTTCAATAGCCAGCGGTGATATGGTTCCTATAATCGTTTTTGCTGTTATGTTTTCTATAGCACTGGCAAAAGTAGGCGATATTAACAGGCCGTTTGTAGGTTTCTTTGAGTCAATTTTCGCAGCTACAATGAAAATTACCGACTGGATTATGTGCTTCGCTGCACCCGGCGTATTCGCACTTACAGCTGTTGCTGTTTCATCTTTCGGCATAGATATATTTATGAGTATTTCAAAATATCTTGGTGTTCTTGCTCTCGGTTTTGCAATACAGTTCTTTATAGTATATCCAATCTTTTTAAAAATATTTTCTAAAGTTCCTGTATTAATGCTTTATGCAGCAATGGCTGAAGCAATGATGGTAGCTTTCGGCACTGCAAGTTCTTCTGCAACACTGCCTTTAACAATTGCATGTTGTGAAAAAAGAGGTATTTCACATAAAGTTTCAAGCTTTGTTCTTCCTCTTGGAGCAACGCTTAATATGGACGGAACTGCAATGCTTCAGGTAATTGCGGTAATTTTCTTAACACAGGCCTACGGCGTAGCACTCACTCCGTTCCTTGTTGTTCAAATTGCTCTGCTTGCAATTATCGCATCTTCAACCTGTGCAGGTATACCGGGAGCCGGTTTAATCACAATTGCACTTGTACTGAATGGTATGGGCTTAAGCCCTGAACAGCTTGTTGCAGGGTTTGCGTTCTTATTTACTATCGAAAGAATTACAGATATGATGAGAACACTTCTCAACGTAACTTCTGATGCTGTTGTCGCGGCCGCAATCGCTGATAACGAAAATGAGATTAATTATGATCTGTTGAATAATCCTGAGGGTTACGGAGATATAATCAACTAGAAGTAAAAGTAGTAAATGCGGTTTGGAAAATTTCCAAACCGCATTTTTTATGAACCCAAAAATGAACTGTATTGATTTTGCATTTGCCCGATTAACATATCCATTGAATTAAATTTATTTTCTAATCTTGCTTTGTACTTTTCAATAGCGAGATTTTCAACAGCTATTTTCTTATCAATTCGTTTTGCTTTACTTTGAAGACTATTAGCAGTTGAGTCAAAATAACCAGAAACACTTCTAAGTGCATCTTCTAAAAGTTCTTCAACTTTTGTAAATATACCGGTATTATCAGTACCGCCGATAATCAAAGCTTTAACAGCATCCTCATCAGCCTTAAGAGCATCAAAGAATTTATCTTTATCAAAAGTTAGTTTTGTAATATTGCTAGTACTTATACTTCCTGCTGACGCCTTGTCAGTTGTAATACCAATCTGGTTGAGGTTTCTAAAGACAGCCGCACCTGCATCAGAACTTGTCATAATACTTCTCAGCCTATTTCTAATAAGTTTAAGCATTGATTCACTGTGCAGAGAACCGTCTACCGCAAGCTCTTTATCAACGTTTGTCATAAGTTCATTGTATGAATCAACAACATCAGAAATTGCGGAAGCAAGAGATTCCTTATCCCTTTCTACAGTCAGAGTTACAGTCGAGCCTTCAGTCAGACCTTTTAAATCTATAGTAACACCTTTAATTCTTGAGATATCACTTCCGATTGTATTAGAAGTGGCAGTGAATGAAGTTCCGTTAATTCTAAACTCTGCATTAGAGCCGAGCGTTTGTGAATCTACTTTAAGCTTGGTTGATTTAAGCGTTCCGTCAGCATTCCATTCAGATTGTGTAAACCCGAGAATATCAGTAAAATTACTTGTTCCAGCTTCTATATTAATAAGAGCAGCACCGGTGGTTCTTGATTTTATTACAAGCTGAGCATTAATGCTATCCCAGTATGCAGTGGCATTAGAATCTTCGCTTGAATTAATCATAGAGATTATGTCTGAAATTGTTGTATTTTCATCAATTGTAAATTTCTGATCACCAACAAAGAAAGTACCTGCAGTAACATCGCCTTTTTTGAACAGTCCAGCTTCTGTGACTTTTGAATCTGCATTTACGCAATAAAGCTGTCTAGCACTTGTAACACGAGTTTTGTCATCTTTATCTTTTTTAAGTCCTGTAATTGCAAGGAAGTTAGAAGTATCAGTTGTAGAGCCAAAATCGAGTTCTGCATCCTTATCAGAAGATTTAAGCACAAGATATCCGTCTTCAAAGCTCAAATCAACATCAGAGAATTTAGCGGAAATTTGTGCTCTCAAATCGCTGAAAGTTTGATCTTCATTTACATTAATAGTAGCTTTCACCCCGTTTTTGTAAATAGAAATAGTTCCGCTGGAAATATTCAGAAGCCCGAGTTTTGTATCTAAATTTGCATAAGAAGCAGCAGAACCGGTATGTTCTTCAATAATAGTTTCAGTTTCGACAATAGCAGAATCGCTTGCTGTAAAATCATCAATAGACGCAGTTTTTGTAAGCTTTATAGCTGCATTAGGATTTACAAGTGCAGAAGTTGAAGCAGCAGTGTTAATAGAAAGATTGTTTGCACTGCTTATGTATAAACGTCCGCCAATGAGTGCAGCCTCAGCACCAGCCTCCTGTAATTTATCAATCAGAGTTCCGAAAGTATCATTTTCAGTAATAGTAATATTTCTTGACTCTCCGTTAACCTCAAGAGCAAGTATTCCGGCATTTTTTAGAGTTGTATTACCCCATGGAGTATCAAATTCACTTAAAAGCGTATCTTCTGTTGCGGTAGAATGCGTTGTTACTGTGCTGTAAATCTGCAAATTGCCATTGTAATTGTAAGTTGTTGTCTTATTTGCAGAAGGGAATAAAACATCAACAACATTTGAAGCATTATTTATAGATGCGGATTTTGCAACATAAGCATTACCGTTTCCTGTAAGTCTAATGGTTGAAGTATTTCCGTTATTAACAATACTTGCCTGTATACCAAACTGCGCCAGTGTATCAAGCAAAGACCCGACCGTTTCATCAGAAGAAATTAGTGCAGTATACTTAACACCGTTGTTCCAGATATTGTACTCGCCGGTTGTAACGCCCAAATCAGAAAGCGCAGTATCTCTTGTTACAGCAGAAGTCACAGTTACCTTTCCAAGTACATTATTTGTCGGAGCAGTATTTGCATAGGTTTTAATTGTCGTAACAGTATATGTAGACCCGCTTCCGCTGGATGCGCTAATAGCAAGTGCGTTTTTAATGCCATTTGAAAAACTCGTTATGTAAGCGTTTTCTGATTCGTTAATATAAATTTTTCCGCCTCTCACAGACGCATTTATACCGTAATCAGCAAGTGCTCCAATAATGTCACCTACTGTATCTGAGCGTGTCACAGCGATAGAGAAATTCTTCCCGTTATAGCTTCCTTTAATATATTCGTTATCGGAATTCATGCCAATTTCGGAGAATTTTGTTTCTTCACTCATTTGAACTGTTGAAGTTACGTGAATTGTAGTTTGGCTGGCAATGGTATTGGTAGTAACTGTTGTATGAGTAGTCACAGTGTAAGAAGAGCCATTACCCATAGACGCAGTAATACCAAGCGCATTTTTTACAGCCGAAGAAATATTTGTAATATATGCATTTTCGGAATCATTAATATAAATTCTTCCGCCTCTTACCGTTGCAGTAATTCCGTAATCACCTAGTGCCGAGGCAATATCTCCGACCGTATCAGCTGATGTAATCGTCAGTGTAAAGGCTTTGCCATTGTATACACCGGAAATTGTTTCGTTATCAGAAGTCATGCCCAATTGCGAGAAAGTTGTTTCAGCAGTCATAGCAACAGAAGATGTAACAGGAAGAGTTTGAGTTTCTACAATTGTTTCGGTTTTTGTAGAGATATTTGTAGTAACTATCGCACCACCCTCAGTGCCGGAAGATGTATAAGTTGTGCTAGAAAGGATCTGATAAGGAGCTTTTACATCAACAATGTCGGATTTTGTATTATAGTTATAAGGCATGGATGAAACTGTTGAGCCGTTAAAAATGTATTGCCCCGAACTGTTTTTATAAAAACTATTATCATGCAAACCTTCAGTAGTAGCCACTCCAAGTGAATTAACAAAGTAGCCATCAACTGCAGTGCCGCCATACATTATTGTTCCTGTGCTATATGAATTTTTTATACCCGGTTGACTATAATTACCGAAAAAGACCCCTGCTGGTCCGCTACCTGCAATTACAGTTCCATTAAAGTAACTATATTCAATTCTGGCACTACTTCCAAAGTCACCAGCCAATCCACCGGTACCTGAGCCGCTTCCAACGACATCTATATTATTAACATAGCAAGAAATCATCCCATAATTAAGTTGTCCGACAATTCCTCCTGTTTGAAAACAACCTGAAACACGTCCAGACCCGGTAACATAGCAATTTTCTATACTACCAGAAACTAGTCCAGCTATAGCACCTGTATTTCCTCCTGATGCAGTATTTTTTATATAAACATTTCTTACACCTAAATTTTTCACTTTATGTATACTTCCAAACAAGCCAGCATTTTTATAAGAACCATTTATGGTTATATTCGAAATTTCATACCCGTTTCCATCAAAGGTAGCATTTAGGTTATCAGAGTGTGCTATAGGAGTCCATGACTGATTCATCAGGTTTATGTTATCACCGAGAACAAAATAATAATTTCCGGTCAAAAATCCAAGGTTAGACCAGTTTTGGAGTAATTTCAAATCCTCTGTTGTACGTATTGCGTACGTTCCACTCTCTAGAGCTCCATTTAAGGCTTTTATATCACTGAGAGAAGTCATGTTTACAGTATCAATACGAGTTATTGCATTCATGAACTCGCCGGAAATTGTTGTATATTTATATTGGATTTCACTGCTCGTGCTTGTGATAGTTGCTGTTGATTTTATTGTTTCAGTATTAATCGCAACAGCTGTCATTGTTGAAAATATCGTATTTTTATTAACATCAATAGAGATAATTTGGGAGATTTCACTATCCGCTTCAGATTTTGCAGAAGCACCTGGTGCTTGTATCGTTATTTCATTATGTGTAAAAGGTGCATCTGTACCGTCGGTTATTACACTTTTAGTTGTTCCAGCATTATTACCGATAATATTTGTACCAGTGATAGTAAAATTCGCATTATAACTGGAATTTTCAATTCTGGTAGAGGATGATGAACTACCTATAAAAATACCACTTGCTGTTGGAGAAAATCCTAGTACTTTAGAGTTCTTTATTTGTACCCCACCGCTGCGACCAATTAATCCTCCCGTAATCGCACCATCACCACCTGTTATTATTCCAGAGGTATAACAGTTTGTTATTGTATTAGAATAACCATCCCCAAACAATCCTCCGGCATAATGCGAGCCATACACGCAGCCAGTTGTATAAGATTCGCTAAGAGTAGCGTTACTTATGCTGGCGTACCCAAAAAGTCCACCAGCTGCTCCATATTTAGTACCAGTAGCATTAATGGAACCCGAAGATGTAAAAGATGTAATTATAGAAGAGTTACGGTTCAAAACATTACAGTAACCGATCGTTCCTCCAGCGTACGCCGAGCCACCATATGTACCATAGCTTCTATCGTAATGCCTTGCAGTTGCTGTAACATTGCCACTTGTTTGGATTACTTTTGCCTCAATGCAGTCATCAGAATATCCAATAAAACCTCCTGCATAAGCATTTCCACCGGCAGTCTCCGCAGAAACAGATGCACTTGAGATAATGGAGTTATAATGAACATAATAATAAGAGTATGATTCTGAACTCGTGGAATAATAGGCTTCGCCCGCAGAATATCCAGACGTTCCTCCAGCATAGACTGTTCCTCTCTCAGCATTAGCAGAGACGCTACCTTCTATCAAACAGCTAATAGATTGAGTTGTTCCAGTAGTTATTGAATAATAACCAAACATCCCTCCCGCACAAACCTTGCTTTCACTCTGGCTGTTTGCAATTGCTGAAATTGTCATATTCATCCGAGAATTCTTAACAGATATACCTGCAGTGGAATAACCTGCTGTACCACCAGCATACAAGCTACCACCCTTTGCAGCTTTAAGATTAATTGAGCCATTAAATGAGGAGCCCTCAATACTAATATATCCATAATTTGAATTATCCTCATTAGCTTCTTGATACGCAATGAAACCTCCTGCATAATATCTACCAGTACTGGTATACGTAGAATCAAGAGTAATATCCACATCCGTAGAACTATTAATAAAACTCACATAGGCTCTGTCATAAGAGTCATTCTCGCCATCATAATCCCCACACAATCTACCAACTACACCACCAGCGTAAAAGCTGTATTTGTCTTGTTTATAGTTTTGGATTGAACCTCCAACATTTGTATCACTAATCCATACCGTATTAGTCCAGTATCCAGAAGACCCTATAATATTTCCAAAAAGACCTCCCATATAACCATTGCCCGAAATCGCCATATCAGTAAAACACGATATAATCGATACACAACCATGGGCTGCATCAGAGTTACTGCCAACAAGTCCACCCATATTGACATTACCATTACCTGTGGTTTGTTCCAATACACCCTTTGCGTAAGAATTCTGAATAGTTATAGAACCACGAACCTGCCCAACAAGACCTCCTAAACTTTTATCATAAGAAGTCCCTATCGTATCTCTCAATGTTATATCAGCATGGGAATATTTGATTACACAACCGCTGTTCATTTTTCCAATCATACCGCCAACAAAAGTATCACTCCTATTGCCAATCTGTTCTATATTACCTTGAACATAACAATTGTTTATCGTTTTTGAGCCATCAACTACTCCAGCAAGTATCCCTATATTGCGTTGATCCGAACAAACATTTGCACCACTAATACCAAGAAACTTGACATCACCATACATATATCCAAACAAGCCGGAAGAGTCATAAACCCCATTAATAAGATCTATATTTAAATTTTGAATTTCATAGCCATTTCCATTAAAACTACCTTTAAAAGCGCATTCTGCACTTCGCCCTATCGGATTCCAGTTTGACACACTGCTCATATCTATATCTGCACCCATAATAAAAGTATTTGCGGAACTAATTTGACCATTATTAGTTAAATCCCGTAACCTTTTTAAATCGTCCAGAGAATTGATTGCATACGTACCGGCGGCCAAAGTACTACCGTCTTTAACTGAAACAGAAGCTAAAGATTCATACTTTGAAACATCTATTCTGTTAATAGGGTTACAAAACGATCGTGTCCCAAAAGATTGAGTTACTGTCGTTGTGGTTGTAGTTGTCATAGTTCCAATCGTTGTTACAACTGTTGTGGTGGAAAGTGCATTAATTGTTGTATACAAAACAGTTGTTTCAATTATTTTGCCGTCACTGCCGCCGCTTGTAAGCGTTGTAAGAGTTGTTGTCGTAATTACAGTTTCGTATGTTACAATTGTTTCCTCCAGCTTTACTGTGCTGTAATCAATTGTTGTATCAGAAGTCATCCCCATGCCGGATGTGCTTGTTGAAGTCGTTGTAGTCGTTGTTGTTGTATAATCCGTTGTTGTTTCGTCTTTTACAGTATCATAGTTTACCGAACCGCCGGAAGATACTCCGCTTCCAGATGTCGTTGTTATTGTTGTTGTAACAACTCCTACACCAAGTTTGTCCATTAACTTGCCGGTCATATAATTACCGTTGCTTGAGCTAAAGGAAATTACACCCTCTTCAAGGCGTCCTTTAATACCATAGTCCTCAAGACGGTCAAAGAACCCTTCAAAAGTTGTGCTATCACTAATTGTTACACTGCCAAGCTGCACTCCCGTTTTATCATATACATTTACAACTCCGCTGCTGCCTGAAATAAACTCGGTAATCTTATCATTCAAACCTGCTGTTTTGACTTCTGTATAACTTAAACCATTACTTGATTGGTTATTTTGGTTTACTTTTGTTTCCAATCCTAATGCTTTAATTATATTTGTCGTACCTTCATCTTTTATTTTCGCATCTACTATTGACAGCACCCCGTTATTAAAAGATGCATCAATATTCACACTCTTCATTGCATCAACAAATTCTTGTATAGTGGTTTTATCAGTTACCTGGAAGGAGTATTCTGCCCCATTAGCCTCCATTGTTAATGTGCCGGCTTCAACCCCGAGCATCCTTAATTTTGTGCTGCCTGTCGCTGTCGTTACTATAGTGTCTGTCTCTGATGTCTCTAGCTTTCCGCTGCCATAACCGCCGACACTGTCACTCAGATGAAAAGCATCTACTATTCCGGTATTACTTATGCTGTCATCTATATCACTTGCATCAATATTAGCACTGAAAATACCTGTCTTTTCGTTATAATTAGCATCTACACCGACAGCCTGTAATTTATCTATTAAAGATTTTATCGTATCTTCTTCTGTTATGGAAATTTTATATTGATTTCCATTAGAAGTAACTCCTATTTGTCCTGTTTTTACCCCAATATCAGAAAGCTTAGTACCAAGAGTCGCTGTTGCGGTTTCTATCACGGTTGTCGTAAAATTCTGGTTGCTTGCAGCCTCGGTGCTTGATGCAAGCTTGTCAACCTGTATATTGTAAGTTGCCTCCTCGGCTTCTGTTGTTGCAGTGCCGGTCACAACATTTATATCCGAACTCGCCACAAGATTCTGGGCAAATAAGTCCATTGAAGCGATACCAAATTTTGCATCAGTGACTTTCTCTAGCGTAGAACGGAATGATGTAAAGAAACTTTTTATATTGCTCAAAACATCTTGAATAGACACAACAGATTCTTTTTCTTCTTCAAGCTTAGTAACTTTCGCCTGACGCAATGCGACAAGTGATTCTACCCAGGATGATGTGTCTATGCCGGATGATAGTCCGCTGAATGATATACTCATTATTTGATACCTTTTTGATTTTGCTCCCTCAAAGTAAGAGGATTTGGGGTGACTTTTTAAGAAAAAGGTAATGGCTATAAGCGCAGCCAATTACCTACTCCAAACTAAAAGTAACGTATTAGAATGTTTTCGTCGTCGTTTAGAGATTTTATATCTGGTTGCGAAAATACGCAGCTATGCTTTTTATTCCTCATTAGACTAATCTTTGTGATGAAATAAATTAATCCAATGGGGATAACATTTTGTGTAAAATGTTATATTATGATTCGTTACTAATTAAATTATAGCATACCTTTTATATATTGTGAACCCCTAAAAAAATTTTTTATAAAAAAATGTAAACTTTGCTATGAGGGATTTTACACAAAATTTTACATAACATTTTACACAAAATGTTATGTTTATAGTTTTTTTAATGTTTTTACCCGTGTTTCTTCCTCAAAAATTTTATAGTATAATAAAAAAGAATTTAGGAGGAAGGCTGCAATGAATACACTTGAAAAGAAAAATATTGACTGGGCTAATCTTGGTTTCGGATATATGAAAACAGATTATCGTTTTGTCGCTAATTTTAAAGACGGCAAATGGGACGAGGGCACAATTACAACAGATGAAAATATTACAATGAACGAATGTGCTTGCGTTTTACAATACGCTCAGACTTGTTTTGAGGGGATGAAAGCATATAGAACAGAAAACGGAAAAGTTGTCTGCTTCCGTCCGGATTTGAATGCAAAAAGAATGGCTGACACCTGCAGATATTTAGAAATGGCTGTTTTTCCAGAAGACAGATTTGTTGACGCGGTTGTTGAAACAGTTAAAAAGAATATTGATTACGTTCCTCCATACGGTTCCGGAGCATCTTTATACATAAGACCTTATATGTTCGGAATTAATCCTGTAATGGGTGTTAAACCTGCTGATGAATTCCAATTCAGAATTTTTACATCGCCGGTAGGACCTTATTTTAAAGGCGGGGCAAAACCTATTACGCTTAGAGTACCTGACTTTGACAGGGCTGCTCCTCACGGAACAGGGCATATCAAAGCCGGTTTAAACTATGCAATGAGCCTTCATGCTATCGTTGATGCTCATAAACAGGGGTACAACGAAAACATGTATCTTGATTCTGCTACCAGAACTAAGGTTGAAGAAACCGGAGGTGCTAATATTATTTTCGTAACCAAAGATAACAAGGTCGTTACACCAAAATCAAATACTATATTGCCGTCTATAACAAGACGTTCATTAATGTATGTTGCAGAACATTATCTTGGATTGAAAGCAGAAGAAAGAGAAATTCCATTTAGTGAAGTAAAAGATTTTGCAGAATGCGCTTTATGCGGAACTGCTGCAGTACTTTCTCCTGTTGGAAAAGTTGTCGACCACGGAAAGGAAATCCTATTCCCGTCTGGTATGGATAAAATGGGCCCGATTACACAAAAATTGTATGATACTCTCACAGGAATACAAATGGGGCGTATTGAAGCTCCTGAAGGATGGATTAAAGAAATAGCTTAGTCTGCTTTAAAATCATTCTTTGCTTCGCCAAGATTATAGGTATTATAAATATTTGAATATAACTTTGCAGCGGCTTCCGCTTTACTTTTCTGTGTATATGCAAGAACTGCATTAAATCCGTTTTTATTTATTGTTCCATCAATATTTGCCGGATTAGGAGTACTTGATTTGCTAAGCATATCTGCTGCAAGGATACTTGTGCTGTATTCTGCGATATCAATTTTTCCATCTTTATTAATATCAAGAGCTCTGGATGTAAAATTCTCGTCCGGTGCAAATCTATGATCCATCTCCTCTACGCTCATTTCTTTTGTTTGCCCCATTTCTTCATAAGCTGCACCCAGAACAGCTTTTTTATCGACCTGACCTTTAGGCATTACCGGCATATAACGGTATTCAAACTCCAGCGGCGGAAGTGCTTTCAAATACTCATCGTTTTCTCTCAAAAATCTTTCCAGTTTATCAGCATTTTTTTCTGCTGCATCCGGATTAAGCCCGAAATCCAGAATAGGTGCAGGTGTCATTTTATCTGTAACAATAGGATGTTCTACATATGTATAATAGTTCTCAACAGCGTTGCGTCCATATCTAACCGATGGATCTGATACTTTACTTTCGTATTTACCCCCATCGTATTTACCCCTTGAACCATCAATCTTAGCAACTCCGTTATTCACTTCAAACATAAAATACCTCCACACTATACTTATATAAAAACTCTAAAATAATAAAAATTGCTTTTTGCGTTACAAAATGTAACAACAAACATTTCCTAATTCATACTTGTAGTAAAATAAAGAAAACAGGAGGTTTAATGGCAGAATATGTTTTTATGAACGGGGAATATGTAGAGGCTGATAAAGCGGTAATACCTGTCAGGACACATGCTTTTCTCTACGGGACCTCTGTTTTTGAAGGGATAAGAGCTTACTATAATAAAGATGAAAACCAGCTGTATGCTTTCAGGGTTAAAGAACATTACGAAAGACTTCTCAGAAGTGCAAAAGTTATGTGGATGAAAAGTCCGTACACATTAGAAGAGTATGCGCAAATTACAAGAGATTTACTCCGCAAAAATGCTTATCAAACCGATGTTTACATACGCCCGACGCTTTATAAATCTTCTCAAAAGGTCGGCCCGACGCTGACTGACAACGAAGACTCGTTTTTAATCTTCACAACTCCATTCGGAGATTATTTTGACGGTGCGTTGAAACTTTGCGTTTCAAGCTGGAGAAGAACTTCTGATAATGCGATACCTCCAAGAGCAAAAGTAAGCGGAGCTTATGCTAACTCTGCGCTTATTAAAACTGATGCACACGAAGCCGGCTTTGATGATGCTGTTGTTCTCTCTGAGTCAGGTCAGGTTACAGAAGGCTCTGCTATGAACATATTTCTTGTAATGAACGGAACTCTTGTTACATCAAGCACTACAGATGATATTCTCATCGGAGTTACAAGGAATACTGTAATAGAACTTGCAAGAGAACTCGGAATTACTGTTAAAGAAAGACCTATTGACAGAACTGAACTTTACGCGGCTGATGAAGTTTTCTGTTGCGGAACCGGAGCTCAGATTGTTCCTGTTGAAAGCATTGACCACAGAGAAGTAAGTAATGAAAAGGTTGGCGCAATTACAAAACAGATTCAATCTCTTTACTTTGATGTAGTGAGAGGTAAAGTCGAAAAGTATAAAGAATGGTGCATACCGGTTTATGATTAGTTTTTTCGGAAAATGTGTAAATAATTTATATAAGAGTATTTACTACCTTGTAACAGGACGGTCAAGAGTAAGCCATGTACTCGCTCAGGCAGCTGCTATAAGTTATGATTCACTGCTTATATCCCTTGTAATTGCATTTGTTTCTGCAGCAGTTATAGCAATTCAGGTTTCCAAGCAATTTTTAATGTCTGGTGCTGAAGCATATGTCGGAGGCTCTATTGCAGTTGTTATGATAAGAGAAATTGCGCCGGGCTTCGTTGCTCTTGCAATCGGCGCCAGAGCGGGAACTGCAATTTCTGCGGAAATTGCAAATATGCAGGTTACATCTCAGGTAGACGCCATAAAAACATTGAAGGTAGAACCTGTCGGATACTATTTTGCGCCAAGAATACTTGCAGCTGCTATTACTGTCCCAATGGTGGTGCTTATCGCAGAATTAGTCGGAATTACCGGTGGGCTCCTGGTTTCAAACGCAACAATTCATCTTCATCCTGCAAGGTATATAAACTCGGTCTGGTTATGGCTGAGTGCCAGAGATATTTATATAAGTCTGCTAAAGGGATTCGTTTTTGGAGTGCTTATTGCACTTGTCTGCGCAACACAAGGGTATGAAACAAAAGGCGGAGCAAAAGATGTCGGTGAATCCACTACTAAAGCAGCTGTACTGTCAACAGTGTATATGCTGATTGCAGATTTTCTAATAAACTTGATTTTTTATTTGTAATATAAAGAAAGGATATGTGTAAAATGAAAGTTAACCCAATCACAAACAATACAACATTTAGTTCGAAAATAAAATATAATGAAACAATGCAAAAAGGATTTGAGCTGGCTAAAGAAGCTGCTAAAAGTCCTACTAAGAAAAATATAGACTTCGCTAAAACTTTCTCTGACAATATCAGAACTATTTTGAACGACGGACGTAATGACAGCATTGAAATCTTACAAAAATCAAAAAATCAATACAATGAAGGCTATATCTGTACCCAAGAAGCAAACAATCTCGCTTCTAAGCTGGACTTAAAGGAACACGTCACAATTGAAACTATAAAAACAAAGCTTGAAGAAACAATGAAGATTGTTGATGATTTAAAGCAAGCATATAGCGCTGCTGTTAAACGTGAACTTGAAGCACTGGAAAATCAAATAAAAAAATCTAATTAGAAATTGATAATACGTCATTCTCATGCTATTATACGTTATACGAAGTGGAGAAGGATTTTGCCTAAAAAAAGCAATGAGTACAGAACGTATGAATTAATCTCAGAGTGGCTTAAAGAATACCACTCGGCTTCTGATAAATATAAAAAAGCAAAAGCAAAAGCCTTAATTGTTACCAGAATGCTTCCTGTAATTAAACGCATCGCTAAAACAATTGCCAGACGTTCTTATGACCCTATTGATGATATGATTCAGGCAGGTTCTATAGGACTTCTTAAAGCAATTGACAGTTATTCTCAAGATGTTAATGATAATTTCAAAATCTATGCAGGATACTTAATTATTGGAGAAATGAAACATTATCTCAGAGATAAACTTAATACAATACGCGTTCCCAGACATATACAAGAACTTACATATCGTATCAATTCTTTTACCAGAGCATTAACATTTGATGAATTAAATGAACTAACAAACGATGACGTAGCTGAAGCATTAAAGGTTTCTCCAAGAGCGATTGATTTTGCTCTTCAGGCTGATAGAAGAAAATCTACTCTTTCACTTGAAGATCTTTATACTGCAGACGCTGATAATCTCGGTTATGAAGAAATTCTGGCAAATGATAACTATGATGAGTACAGAGATCTTGAGGATACAAAAATTATTCTAAGAGATGTAATAGACAAGCTTCCTGAAGAGTCACAGTATCTTGTAAAACTTTATTATTACGGCGACTTAAACCAGAAAGAAATTGCGGATAAACTGGGACTGACGCAAATGCAGGTTTCTAGAAAACTAAAAAAAGCATTTAGCCTTTTATACAAGATGATTGCTGATAATACCGCAGAGGTTTGAGATGGTTGACTTACAATATTATATATTATTTTGGGTTTGTATTTTGGGACTTTGCTTCGGAAGTTTCTTCAATGTAGTTATTCTAAGAACCCTTTCAAATGAAAGTATTGTTTTTCCGCCGTCAAAATGCCCTAAATGTAATAATAAACTTTTATGGTGGCATAACATTCCGGTTCTTTCTTATATTTTGCTACGAGGAAAATGTTATTTTTGCAAGGAAAAAATCAGCATTCAATACCCTGTTGTTGAACTTATAACAATGATCCTGTTTGGTCTTACATTCCTGAAATTTGGACTAAGCATTATAGCGTTATTTGTTATCTTTTGGATATCCTGCCTTATTATAATGACAGGCACAGACATCAAAGAAAAACTTGTTGATTGTAATCTTGCAATTGCAATGGGCATAAGCGGAATTATATTCAATTTTCTTGTTTATGGAAAAACAGGAGTGTTTGATTCGATAATCGGTCTGCTTATAGGAGTAATTATTCTTGAATTAATAGCACGTTCCGGTTATCTTTTTGCTGGTACAAGAGCAATGGGCGAAGCTGATACTTATGTTGCCGGAGCTCTAGGTGCAATTTTTGGCAAAAATATACAATTTGTACTTTTTTCTGCTCTTATTGCTTCAATGTTTTTTATTCTGCCTGTTTTTTTCTATAATCAGTATAAAAATAACAATAAAAAAACTTGTATTTTAGGAGTACTATTTACTCTTTCCATTCTGATTTTTGAAACTGCCGTACAAAACTATTACACATTTGCCGTTATGGCGGTGTTAGGTTTATGGCTTGCGTTTTCGATACTAAAAGGGATTAAAAAAACTGAAAGCAGAATGTACCTTCCTTATGTTCCTGCACTTGCCGCAGGTGCTTTGTACTTTTTATTTTTTTAATATATAATTCCTTCTATGAGTGTATCGTATCCAAATCAATATAGGAATTATTGCGTAATTAATCTTCCGCGCAGACGCAGTATTGAAGAGATTAAAAATTCTCTTGAAAATCCTGCAACGGAAGAAGAGGTTATTGAGGACTTATATGAATTAAATTTAATGCTTGATGAAGGGAATAAAGAAGTAGCAGAGCTTTACCCTACATTATCAAAATATAATAATACAACCTCACCGAATGTACAGACATTTCTTGCAGGAATTTATAGAAAAACAAAAATTCCTGATGCGTTTGGACCGCTTGTTGCAATGCTGATAAGAAATTCTATCGCACAATCTGTAGGAGCTGCGCACGTAAATAATAAATCTGCCAATCCAATATATTTACCCCCTCCATTTGATCCAAACGAAGAGATTGGCGGTGCTATTTTAGACTATTTAGCCTAGTTACAACAATTGTAAAGCAATAGCCGGCGTTTGATTTGCTGTCGTCATCAGTGTTGCTGCAGCTTGCTGCAAAATCTGGTTTCTAATATATGCACTGCTTTCTTCTGCGATATCTGCATCGCGAATTGTTGATTGCGTTGATACTAAATTATCATACGATACGCCTATCTGTTCTAATGCACTTTCTAGACGGTTTTCTAATGCGCCTAGTTTTGTTTGTTCCGCATTTATTGATTTTAATACCTCGTCTATTGTAGAAAGTGCATTCGCTTCTTCTAAATCAAGACCATCCAGTGCAGAGATGTCTATTCCTGACAATTCAAAAGATATTTGGGATGAAGAGTCCGAATTGATTCCTATTTGTAAACTGTAAGTCTTTGAAGAACCTTTATCTACTGTTTTACTTTTATAATCAGGCAAGATTCCTTGAGATATCAACTCGTGCAAACCATCCATTGTTACCAGTTGAGCTGTTCCTGATGACGGAGTTCCTGAGCCTATACCGTTTGTTTGACCGGTAGTATCTGTATAATAAGCATTATCAAGTGTTACACCTCCATACCCCAGAAGGCCACCAACATTCGCATTACCAGTCACAGTGCCAGTCGAATAGCTGTTATTGATTGTTCCGTAGTTGCTCCACCCCAGAAGGCCGCCGACATTGTTGTTTCCAGTCACACTACCTGTTGAATAGCTGCTACTAATAATGATCCTATTTTGTCCGTACCCCACAAGACCGCCAACATTACTATAAGTTCTTGTTCCTGTCACACTTCCAGTCGCATAGCAGTTGCTGATGGTGCTACTCGATCCCTCCCCCACAAGGCCGCCGACCCAACCGCCTCCTACCACATCTCCAGTCGCATAACAGTTACTGATGATGCTATTCGATCCATTCCCCACAAGACCACCGACATTGCAATCCCCCGTCACGTCCACATTCTCTAGACCAACATTTTTTATATCTGCATTACTGGCCCACCCAAACAATCCTTGATTATTATCATTCGGACGATAGATATACAAGTTAGAAACAACATGTCCATTACCATCAAATGTGGCTGTAAATTTTTTAGAAGGACTTCCTATTGGCGTCCAGCCTTCACCTGTTGAGTAAACAGAAAGGTCGATATCGTTTGCTAAAACAAATTCTGTATTCTCACCTATTAACCCATTATCTGTCATTGCGGCAAGTTTTGCAAGTTCTTCTGCTGATGAGATGGAGTAAGTTCCACTGGTTAAGGATGTTGTTTCGTCTACACTTGCCAACGTTGTCATTCCGGAAGTATCACGACGAATTATTTCTTCTATAAATTGGCCTGACGAAGCAACAGATTCACCACTCGATGATAATAGATTGATTCCGTTGTATTCGGTTGTCTGCTTTATACGATTCAATTCCTGAACTATTGAACGAGCTTCGGAATTTATTGCATCAATAGATTTATACCCGTAAGTACCATTCTGAGCTTGTGTTGCTAGAGAACGCAGACGAGAAGTGAGGTTAGACATAGTTTCTAAGCTTGAGCTTGCAGTCTGTACCAAATCCAAGCCCATTAAGGCATTATCTTCGGCTATTTGATAGCCGCTTATTTTACTAGATAATTTCGTACTTATTGAATAATTTGCAGCGTTGTCTTTGGCATGGTTTATCTTAAAACCAGTAGTCATACGTTCGATTGCCTGGTTTAAACCATTGGTTGATGTTTTTAAGCTCGATTGAACTATTATGCTCGATAGATTGGTGTTAATTTTCATTTTAACACCTCGCTTAAAAGCCCTAATAAACTAGAGTGTTTTACCCCCCCCCCCTACAGCCGTAAGGGTTTCAGGGCAAAGGGTTAACAACTTTACAAATATTGATTCAACAAAACTTTGCATATTGTACAACATATCCTTATATAATTATTATATATTAAGCTAATATAATTGTCAACCTGCTTAATGTACATCAATAAATTTATGCACCTGAGGTATTAATCGAACATGTTTATAAAATGCAAGACATTTATCGAGAGTTTGTTCCATAAAAGCAGAATTTACAGCAGGAATATTTCCATTCATTTTAGGCTGCAAAATCAATTCAATATTATACTTTTTGCAAAGCAGAGATGATTTTTCAATTTCTTCATCAGTTATTGAATTATCAAAAACCATTTTTGCAAAGAGCTTCTTAGCTGATGCGGTTTCAAAAAACTTTTCGTGTTTATCCCACAAAGCATTTAGACCTGTACAGCTTGAAAGTTTTATATCAGCAGAAATATAATCAACATATTTTATAACTTGTTCAAGATTTTCATACAAAGTACCGTTTGTTTCCAGATAAACAGGCAGTTTGCACCGGGGCAGAAAATCTTTCAAAAAATCTATGCTGAGAAGAGGTTCACCGCCTGTGAATGACACGGAATGGCAATCTAAATTTTCATTAACTATCCTGAGCAATTCTTCTTTTGAATACTCTTTTGAATTTTGAATATCGAACTCTGTATCACAGTATTTGCAATGCAGATTGCAGGAGCATAATCTTATAAATAGTTGTTTATACCCTATATAAGGTCCTTCCCCTTGTATTGATGCAAAAATTTCTCTTACTCTTACTTTCATATTTTCCTTAAAATACCCTTTTTCCGCCTCCTAATTCACGCAGCTTTTTATACAGTTCTATTTCTTCCTCTGATGAATTCTGCGGAATTTGAATTTCCACAGTTACTATCATATCACCAACTTTATTATTTTGCTCAATTCCGCATCCGGATAAACGTATTTTCTGTCCGTTTCTGGTATTTGGCGAAATCTTTAAAGCAACATTACCAACCAGCGTAGCCACTGTAACATCTCCGCCCAATACAGCCTCATATGGTGTTATCTGGATTGTTTTTAGAATATTTAAACCATCTGTCTTGTAGCCTTTCGGCTCTCTTATATGAATTGTGAGATATAAATCTCCATTTCTACCGCCATTTTGTCCCTTTTCACCTTCTTCCGCAAGTCTTATTTTTGATTTATCTTTAATTCCGGCAGGAATTTTAACATTAAATCTCTTGTAAGTAGAAGTTTCACCCTTACCTTTACAGCAAGAACATACAGAGCCGTTAACAAATTTTCTTCCGCCGCATTTCGGACAAATTTGTGTTTGCAGCATGTTAATAATCTTTGTTGTCCCGCTTACTGCCTCAAAAACTGATATCTCAACATCTGAATAAATATCCTCGCCTTTTTTAGGAGATTTATCGTCTTCTTTTTTAGAAGCAAATATTTCTTCCCAGAAAGAAGTTTTCTTTTCTTCTTTTTTAGCTGTATATGTTTCTTTGTAAGCTGGATTTGTAGATGTTTTATCGTAAGAAGATTTTGCACTTCTATTCTGAGTACCATAATTATAAAATTTTCTAGCCTTATCGTAATCAGCCTTTTTGACACTATCAGATAGAATTTCATACGCTTCATTAATTTCTTTAAATTTAGCTATTACCTCTGCAGAACTTCCTGCAACATCAGGATGCCACCTGCGAGCTAATTTTCTGTATGCGCTCTTGATTTCTTCTGATGTACTAAACTCCGTTATGTCTAAAATTTTATAGTAATCTTTAGTCATACATTAAATTTAATGATTAGATAATATTTGTCAACATAAACTCCGGTAAATATTTTTACCTATTGAAAATAGCATTCTATAATGCTATCATCTTTAATATGTTTAAGAAGTGTTTGTTATTATTTTTATTACTAACAATTCCGGTATATGCTGGAGAGGTTGAAAATGCAATTGCAAAAGGAGATAATATATTTTTGTACATGTTCTCTCCAAAATGTAAATACTGTGTAATGTTTTCACCAACATATAATAAGCTTTCAAAAATATATGACGGACAATACTCATTTTTTAAAGTAGATTCCACAACGAAATACGGACGCAGTCTTATGTATGAATTTGGAGGAACCTATGTTCCGTATGTTGTACTTATAAACAGCAAGAAGAAACAAGCGCTTCATATACCGCCTCCTTGTCTGATGGATCGCGTTTGTATTGAAGCAGAAATGAAAACATTTAGAAAAGGATAAGGATTTGCCATTATGAAAGGGATTGTTTTAGCAGGAGGAGCAGGAACGAGATTATATCCGGCATCACAGCCGATATCTAAAATTTTGCTTCCTATTTATGATAAGCCGATGATTTATTACCCGCTATCTACTCTTATGCTTGCCGGCATAAAGGACATTCTTATTATCACTAATGAATCTGATTATGATAACTTTATAAAACTTCTCGGGGATGGTTCTCAATACGGGCTTAACCTTCAATATAGAATCCAGTATGTGCAAAGAGGTATAGCAGACGCTTTCATAATAGCAGAAGACTTTATTGCAGGTGATGATGTTGCGCTAATTCTGGGGGATAATATATTCCACGGTCAAGGTTTCTCAACAATTATGAAAGATGCTCTGAAAAAGAAAAACGGAGCAACTGTTTTCGGATACACTGTTAAAGATCCGGAAAGATTCGGCGTTGTAGAGTTTGATAGAAATAATAAAGCAATTTCATTGGAAGAGAAACCTGCTAATCCAAAATCAAATTATGCGGTAACAGGTTTATATTTCTACGACAACAAAGTATGTGATTTTGCAAAACTTCTAAAACCATCTCAAAGAGGAGAGTTAGAAATTACTGACTTAAACAAGATGTATCTTGAACGAGGCGAACTGAATGTCGAAATTCTTGGCAGAGGTTTTGCATGGCTTGATACAGGAACACACGATTCTATGCTTCAGGCAAGTTTGTTTGTACAAACAATGGAATTAAACAAAGGAGTTAAGATTTCCTGCCTTGAAGAAATCGCATTTAATCAAGGTTTCATCACAAAAGAAGAACTCCTTAAAAAGATAGAAAAATACGGCTTTAAAAATGATTACTACAATTATGTACGCACTGTAATTGAACATCCTGATATGGTAGCTTTAGGAGTATGAAAAAACTTATTCTAATAGTTTTACTTTTAATTTCAACATCTGCTTTCGCTGCATCTATTAATGCTGCAGCATATAGAACTATGCAGATGCAGTCTTACCAGAGAAGCAGGGCTCGTTCGCAGTCACAAAGGCAGATACCGTACTGGCAGGCTCAATCAAATTACACAACTAGAAACAGGGTGTATACCAGTTACCCGCAGTCAAAAACAAATTATAATAATCAATACTACGGGGGCAGATAATGCTAAACTTTGACTGTCTTACCCTTAAAGCTTTTTTTGATGAAAATATTGACTTTTTTATCGGTGCCAGATTACAGAAAATTCAACAGCCTACAAGACGCGACTTTGTTTTTTCTATGCGCAATAACGGAGAAAGCAGAAAACTTTACATTAATATTTATCCGCAAATGTATCATACCTGCTTTATGGCAGTGGTAAATGAGGAAAAGCGTTCACTTAAAACACCTAAGCATCCGCCTATGTTTTGTATGCTTTTAAGAAAATATCTTGAAGGATGCAGAATATCTGATGCAAGGGTCATAGAAAACGAAAGAATATTAGAACTGCACTTTGAAACAATGGATGAACTCTCACAGGAACGTTCTTTATGCTTATGCATTGAGCTTATGGGCAAACACTCAAATGTAATTCTTTACGATAGAACCACCTCAATTATTATCGGATGTGCTCACAATGTCGGTTCTGAAAAAAGCAGATACAGAGAACTGCAAGGCGGTTTAAAATATATTTACCCGCCAACAGCTCCTTCAATACCGCACGAGTCACTAATCTCTAACGAACATAATAAATCTGTTAATGAAATTATTGATAACTATTACACAGAAATACAGCAAGCAATAAATTTAAAAAATGAACAAACTCGATTAACTGCAATTGTCCAACCAAAGTTAAAAAAAGTAAAAAACTCTATAGATAAAATTTCTTTACTATTAAAAAAACGGGATAATACCGAAAAATATAAATTATATGGAGAGCTGTTAACAGCAAATTTATACCGCAAATGTGATTTTCAGAAAAGTATTGAAGTATTTGATTATATAAATAATCAAAATATTATAATTGAGCTTGACCCGATTAAAACTCTAAATGAAAACGCTCAAAGATATTTTAAACTCTATACAAAATCAAAAATGACTAAAGAAAAGTCGAAAGAAATGCTCGAAAACTTAAATATGGAAAAGGATTACCTTGAAAATATTTTATACAGTATTAATAATGCAGTTGAAATTAAAGATTTTGAAGATATAAAAGCTGAGCTGGGTATTGATGAAATTAAACCTAAAAAACAGGAACAATCTGCACTAATGAAATATGAAATAAAAGGATTTGATGTTTATGTAGGCAGAAATAACAGACAGAATGATTATATTATATCAAAGCTTGCAAAAGATGAGGATTATTGGTTTCACGCAAGACTTTGCGCCGGCTCTCATGTACTTTTAAAGACAATGGGCAGAGAACCGGAAGAAGAAGTTTTATTTGAATGCTGTAAACTTGCACGTCAATATTCTTCAGCATCTCTTCCTTCTAAGGTAGGTATAATATATACAAAAGCTAAAAATCTTAGAAAACCACCTGCTGCACCGCTTGGTTATGTTACATATAAAAACGAAAAAGAAGTTTTAGTGTAAAGTTTTGTAACGATTTTGATTATTACCCTAAAGTTTTAGTAAAGATATGCCGTAATTAATATTAAAAGAACAATATTTTGGAGGGATTATGGCAATTCAAGATTCGTTTAATTTAAGCAATGCACTAAACTCACAAGCATACGCTTACAAATGCTGGTACAATTATAATTACGGCAACAACACGATGGGGATTTCAGCCAAAGATATGGGTGAAATTACACAGACGTGGAATGGTGAGCTTAATAACTGGCACGCCACTGCATTGGATGATGAGAATGCATATGAAATTGAAGACGATGATTTCTCTACAGCAAGAAATAACGGCAGAAATCAGGCCGAAGATAAAACAGGTTATGACGGCAAACAAGGCGGGCAATATGTAAGAACAGGACTGGACGCAGCTGCAGGAGTTGCTGGAGCACTTGGAAGCACTATAGGTTCAGGAGTTGCCAATAGCGTGGCTCAGGGAGTTGCCGGGGGACTTATAAAAAATACTGCTAAAAAAGTTGGAGAAAAAGCAGCTACATCAGCTGCAACAAAGGCTGCCGCAGAAGAAGCCGGAAAAAAAGCTGCTGAAGGTTTAACAGGTGAAGCTGCTACTAAGGCTGCAGAAGAAGCTGCTACAAAAACAACTGAGGAAGCTGCAAAAAACGCCAGCGATAAAGTTGCTAGCAAAAATGTCGGCTGGATTATCACAGCCCCTTTAGCATTGGCTACAGGTACAGCATATACAGCCAAAAAACCTAACAAAGAGCAAAAAGAAGCTTGTGATGCAATGCAGGATGAAATGTTAAATGCTCAAAGTGCTTTATACACTGCTCAAGATGATATGAGCACTATGGGAGATGAGCTTACTGAACTTTCTGATGAAGCCCAAATGGCTAATGAAGATGCAAATGATGAAATTGAAGAACAAAAATCCGAATTTGATACATATAAAGCAACATATGATGCTTTAATGGAAAAAGTCGAGGCTGGTGAAACATTAACTGATGATGAAAAAGAATTATTACAAGAACTTGTTCCAATTATGCAGGAACTTGGTGTTGGAATAAGTGAAACACAGGAAGAAACAACAGAAGTAGCCGGTGATATATATGATGAAATGGGTACATATCAGGAAGGATACGACAACGCAGCTGCTACAGTAGGCGAAGTTGAAGGACTTACTGATTATGCAGAAAGTTTTGATGAATCAACAAGAACAATGTGTTACGTCGAAGCCGGAGCACAAACCTTAAATGCAGCATCCGGTACAAAGGCAGGACTTCAAGCAGGTAAATTTGCTGCATCCGGCGGTATATTTACAGCATGGGCCTGGGGATTTGCAGCAATGGGCGCAGCAGGCGCAGTACAAAGTGGTATAGGTGCTACTCAGCAGTTCCAGTGGGCTGGTGATGTCGGTACTGAAATCGATATGAGGCGCGATACTCAGGATGTAAATTCTTTGACTAATGATATTTATGGAGAATCAATTGAAAACTATGACGGCTGGATGAGCGGTGTTGAAGAACTTGAAATTGAAATGCCTGAAGATATGGAAGACCCTGAAGAAGTCGGGGAAGCTCTTGCCGAAGGTGCAGCTGCAGCCCTTGGCGGTGAAGGTGAAGGCGGGAAAACAACCGATTTGCCTGGACTCGGGAGTCCAAATGGGCAAGGTAATGCAGCAGGAACAACAACAGGAGGTACAACCGGCGGAAACAGCACCACACCAGCTGGTACAGATGATAAAGACAAAGAAAAACTTAAATAAAAACAAAAAAGACCCTCTATAAAAAGAGGGTCTTTTATTATATAATAGAGCTCAAGGAGGAGTATTTTATGAGATTAGATGGAAGAGAAAATAACCAGCTTAGAGAAATTAAATTCACCCATAGTTTTACAAAACACGCCCTCGGTTCAGTTCTTGTAGAATTTGGTGATACAAAAGTTATAGTGACAGCATCTGTTGAGCTTAAGAAACCTAAATGGATGGATGAAGAAGACAACAGAGGCTGGGTAACTGCAGAATACTCCCTCCTTCCAGCATCAACAAACACACGCTGTAAAAGAGAACGAGAAAAATTATCCGGACGAACTCAAGAAATCCAAAGACTTATTGGCAGAAGCCTGAGAGCCTGTGTCGATTTAGAAAAAATGCCAAAGATGACAATCACTATTGATGCTGATGTTATTCAGGCTGACGGCGGCACAAGAACGGCAAGTATTTGCGGAGGATTCCTTGCTCTAAGAGATGCTGTTAACAAACTCCTAGAATCAGGTGATTTACAAGAAAACCCTATTATTGAACCGATTGCAGCTATTTCAATAGGCATTGTTGATGGAGAAATAAAACTGGATTTGAATTATACAGAAGACTCTCACGCACAGGTTGACTCTAATGTAGTACTTACTGCAAGCGGAAAAATTGTTGATTTTCAAACAACTTCCGAAGGTGAACCATATGAATTTGAAAGAATGATTGAACTGTTCAATACTGCTAAATCAGGGATAGATAAAATAATCAAAATGTATTGACGATAGTTTCTGTTACTTGTAAACTTATAATACAGATGTGTGGGAGAGATAACATGGAAGAAAACGCTTTAAAAAAGTTTAATACTGCAAAATTTCTAAGTTTTGCACTTGGATTTTTTGGTCTGCAATTTGCATGGCAGATGCGAATTATCCTATCAGGACCGGTAACAGAAGACTTAGGAGCTTCTCCATTTTTATTCGGTTTAATCTGGCTTGCAGGACCGTTTACAGGAATGGTTGTTCAACCCTTAATTGGTGCGTTGAGCGATAAAACAACTTCTCCTTTCGGAAGAAGACGCCCATACCTTTTAGGCGGCGCACTTCTATCTGCTATAGCTTTATGGGCACTTCCAAATTCTGAGCTTATTACTAACTTTATTGCTTCCACACTGCATATTAAACTTCCGGATTTAGCTGCTTTATTTTTTGCAGCAGTTATGATTTGGATTCTTGATGCCTGTGTTAATATTGCACAAGGACCTTATAGAGCTCTTGTACCGGATGTTGTTCCTCCGGAACAACACTCGATTGCAAACTCATACATAAGTCTTGCAATCGGCTTAGGTTCGGTTGTAGCAGCAGGTACTGCACCATTTTTAAAATGGGCTTTTAATTATCAGATGTCTATCAACGCACAATTTATTATGGCTGCATTAGCTTTCTCACTGGGTATGCTGTGGACTTGTATGGCTATTAAAGAACGCAGATATCAGCCAAAAGAAGGCGCTCAGGCTGAAAAATTCGATTTCATTAAATCTTTAAAAGAATTTTTTGCTCTCTCTCCGGAAGTAGGAAAAATTTGCTGGATGCAGTTCTTTACCTGGATTGGTAATATGTGTATGATGATTTATTTTACACAATACTGTGTACATACTGTATTTGGAGTACCGGATCTTTCTGACGTATCAGAAATAGTCAAATCAAGCTACGATTCTGCCGTTCTTGCCGGAACAAATTTTTCATCAATATGTTTTGCTATATTCAATCTTGTATGTTTCATTGTTGCAATTCCTATCGGAGTTTTGTCTGTAAAATACGGCAACAAAAAAGTTCATATTATTTCAATGCTTTCAATGGCATTAGCTTTTCTTGGAATGGCATTGTTTACAACAAATGTAAAACTGGTTGCTCTTCTTATGGCTATTTCAGGTATAGGCTGGGCAAGTATTTGTGCCTTGCCTTTTGCAATGCTTTCTGAGTATATCAAACCGGGTACAGAAGGTTCTGTTATGGGAATATTCAACATCTTTATAGCAGGCCCGCAAGTTTTTGTTTGTACTCTGGTTTCATGGATTATTAACAGATGCAGCTACAATGTAATAGGAGGCGTAAACTACCACTGGGAATATACTTTCTTCATTGGTGCAGCGTGCTTAATTACCGCATCAATTATTGCATCTAGAGTAAAGGAAAGGGTTAATGGGTAACAAAGGTAAAGTTTTTCTTATTTACCCGCCATCACCGGTTTTAAACCGCGAGGACAGATGCCAGCAGCCTACGGAAGACTTACTCGTGATACCTCCGCTTCCGCCTACGGATTTAATGTATCTTGCAGCAATCGCTGAATCCTGCGGATTTGAAGCTAAAATTAAAGATTACAGTCAGGGTGGTGATTTTATAAAAGAACTTAAAGAGTTCCAACCGCATTTTCTGGTTGTAAACATTGCAACGCCGACTTTTATTTCTGATATGGACTGGGTTAGAAAAGCTAAAGAAGCTTTGCCAGGACTTTGCACAATTGTTAAGGGCGCGCCGTTTTTAACTTACAATGCTAATGCAATATATGAAAACACTTTTCTTGATTATGTTATTATCGGAGAAGCTGAATTTACTTTACGTGACATTTTAAACGGGGTTCCCAATAATGAAATTTTAGGAATTTGCTATCGCGAGAATTTTCAGGCTGAAAAAACAGAAAAACGCCCTTTTATAGAAAATCTTGATTCACTTCCTTTTCCTGCAAGGCATCTGGTTAATAACTCAATTTATACACGTCCTGACAATGGCAAAGTTCAAGCTGTAATTAAGGTTGCACGCGGCTGTCCTTTCCATTGCTTTTTCTGTCTTGCAACACCGGTTTCAGGTCCAAAAGTTAGAGTTCGATCTGCTGAAAACATTATTGCAGAAATCAAAGAATGTGTTGAAAAATATAATATCAGGAACTTCCTTTTCTGGTCTGATATTTTTAACTTTAACAGGGAATGGACCCTCAACCTTTGCAACAAAATTATTGAAAGCGGACTAAAAATCACGTGGTCGTCAAATACTCGAGCTGATACAATGGATGATGAAATGGCCGCTATTATGTACAAATCAGGATGCAGACTGGTAAGTATAGGAGTGGAAAGCGGTTCACAGAAAATGCTTGACAATATTGGTAAGAAGATTACGCTTGACGATATTAGAAATACTGTAAAAATTTTAAAAAAGAACAAGATAAAGATTTATAATTATTTTGTTATCGGGCTTCCGTGGGAAACGGAGGAAACTGTTGAAGAAACGATTAAATTTGCAATCGAACTTGATAGTAATTTTATAAGTTTTTATACTGCCACACCTCTTCCGGGAACAAAGTTTTTTGCATATGCAATGCTTAATCGTTTGGCTGAAGGGAATATGGATTTCAAAAGTGCATATTACGCACCGGTTGTTAAGTCACATGAGCTTAGCAAAGAAAGAATTTTTGAACTCCACAAGCTTGCTGTAAGACGTTTTTACCTGCGTCCGAAATTTATTCTAAAAACACTTCTCTCATTAAGAAGCTTTTCAGAATTTAAAAACTACTTTAAAGCAGGAATTAACCTGTTACGCCATTAGTCCTGGTTCAGCATCGGAACCTGTAACTTTCTTTCTCAAGATAAATGTTACTTTCGGTAATACTGCTGCAAGCAGGAAGCTGCTTATACCAACATTAGCAAGAATATTTGCCGATTTTACTTTTAAAGCTTTTTTTGCATACTTATCAACATTACCTGAGGCAGCTGCTTCTTTAGAAAACTTTCTCAACTCATCTAAAAACTTTCCAATCTTTTTCTCATCTACAAATTCTCTCGGATCTCTCACTCTGTTTTTTAAATACTTCACTCCGCAATATTTTTCACATAATTTAGCAATTTTTGAATCAGGATTTTTATCAAGGTATTCAATATAATTACTTTCCGGAATTTGCAGACTTCCATCCTTTATTTCCTTTACAAACTGTTTGTCAGCAAGAAGCATAGGATCAAGATTAACATTTGTATTAAACAATTTTCCGGAAAGATTATCGAGCCCTTTTGCTATCCATATAGGAGCAATAAAGTTTAAAAACATCATCATTGACATCTTGAACCCGTTTTCCATTTTTTCATACTTATTTCTTGCGGTTCCTACCCTTCCTATGGTCAGCCCGCCATCAGTAATTGCCATTTTATTTACTGTTGACATGTTAGCAAGAGTCGAAGACAGGCCTTTGAATGAAGGGTTTTCTCCCATTTCATATCTTTTTTCTGCTATTAGAGTGTCTTGAACAATCGGTTTTACAGCTTCCTGCTTTTTACGCAGTTTGTCAGTCAGTGCAAAATTAAATTTTGGCAGGTAATACCCCATAATTGCAATCGGAATTGCTGTTGATAAAACAAACTTACCGGCAAGAAGTTTCTGATAAGTAGATTTATTTTTCAAAACCTTCTCCATTGCTTTTACTTCATCAGGTGCAAGATTTTTAAATTTTTCTATATTGTATTTAAGTCCCTGTTTTCCATTTTCTTTCAGCAAACTAACATTTACCTTTGGATCATAACCGAGTTTTTTTATTCCCCAATCAGCAACAGCATTCATTAAAGGTATACCGCCAAGCCAGACAATAGATGTGCCGTACTCATCTATCAAACGTTCCCTCAAAGCATTATTTGCCATCTGCTTTGAATCTTTCAAATTTTGATTATAAGTCATGGCTATTTTGGTAGGAACTTCAATACCACAGTCACGGACAATTAAGGGATAAACACTTGAGTTGTTTCCTACTGCTGAAATTATATTGACTAATGACATTTTTTAAATTCTCCTTTTCGTACTCTTTACTAACCTCTCTTATATCCCGAAAGAGCCGTTTTTAGGAGTTAATTTCAGAGAAGCATCAAAACTCCAAGCCCTTTCGGGTTTGTATGAGTATGATGATGTTTTGCGCTAAAATAATATGTCATCTTTTTGTCCTTTGTATTTATGTTAACACGAACAATACAAAAGTAAATGGCTACGATTTATATAAATCGTAGCCATTTTTGAATTAATTTACTTTTTTCAAAATCAGGAAGCTGTTCGGTGCAAGCGATAAGCGCTGGTTAAAGTTATCAATGTCTTTTCTGCCTGCATTAGAATAACCTGAGCCCCCGTATAGCGAATTATCACTATTGAATATCTCTTCCCATCTGCTGTTCTGAGGGAAGCCATAGTATTCATAGTTCTTATCGTGGAAGCCCTGACCAAAATTCTTTATAACAAGAACTTCTTCATTGTCCAGCTTAAGCTGATGTACATGAACATTATGATTATGATCTTTATATGTATTAATCAGACTACCTTTAGTTAATACAGGCATCCGGTCAATTAAAGCCTTCAAATCTTTATTAAATTTAACCATTTGTTCTTGTGTATCTTTGAAAAGGCCATCAGGCTTAACCCTTCCCAGCATAGAATCCGGACGTGCAATTTCAACAAGAGTATCATAACCTTTTTGTGCAACTATGCCATTTTTCAAATCATCAGATTTTGCTCTTACTGCTCTTTCATCCGAAAATTCTCTGAAGAATTTGAAGTAAGATAAATCCGCTTCGTCATCACCCTGAAAATACATTTTAGGTCCTGGTGTTGTAAGTACAGTACCTTGAGCAAGTTTTTGTTTTGCAATAGCCGTTTTGAATGCATCAATAAGCGCATCTTTTGGTATAAAAGTATTCAAACCTATATTTTTCTCATATTCAGTAAGTTTTGCATCACTCATTTCACCAAAATCTTTTGATACAATAAGTTCAGCTAATTGCTGGCCTAATCTGGCAGCATTCTGTCCTTTTTGAGCATCTGAATTACCATTGGTTTTATCATACAAACCTAAATGGCTAACCAAAATTTTAGGAATTAATCTTGTTCCGTCCCAGTTGCCAATTTCGTCATGACTCATCACATATTTTACACGGTGTCTTGAATCCTTAATTTTATTATCCAAATCATCTAAAAGGTTAACACCGGAAGAAATAATAGCATTTTTCATAGTATTCATAAATCTAAAATCCCATTCACTATCAAAGCCAATATTTCCCGGCGTTGAGTACCAGCCTCTTTCTGATATAAAATCAACCTGAGTATCTATAAAGTCCAATTCGTCTTTATGGCTGACTCTGCTGTCTTCATATCTTGTTACAGACTCTTTATTTTCACGTCCATCTTCTGCAATCGTAAAGACATTAGGATTATGTTCATTTACCTCTGTTACAACCTGTTTTAAGAGATAATCAGAACCGCAAAGTTTTGTCATATCAAGACGCAGACCATCTACTTTAAACTCATTTGCCCACCAGAGAGCTGCATTAGCCATCCAGTCCCTTACATAACGGTTATTTCGTCCTTCATAATTAAACTCTCCGCCAAATTGTCCGGAACCTTTTTCATAAGGGCCGGTTTGTGCCAGATAATCCCCATCAGGTCCCATATGATTTGGAACCATATCCATAATCACATTAAGCCCTTTGCCGTGAGCATAGTCGATAAGTTCTTTTAAACCTGCAGCCCCGCCAAGTTTTTCATTTACAGCAAATTTATCTACGCCGTCATAGCCCCACTGCATTGAATATGTATTCTCTACAGGCATAATCTCAATTGCTGTAGCAACTCCGCGCTCAGCAATCTTATCTATGCGGGCTTTTGCACCGGCAAAAGTTCCTTCTTTACTGACAGTAGGAATATTTATTTCATCAATAATAAGCTTATCAAGTCCGCGCATCGGCTCGTTTGGCTTTCTTACTATTCTTCTGGAATCTTTACCCTCTAGCCAATCGGTATTTTTCCATTCATAGTTATCTTTGTTATAAATTGAACTCCAGCCATGAATATCTTCTTGTTTACGTGCATAAGGATCTTTTACGAGATTAACATTGTTGTTCTTATCAACAACTACATAGCGGTATTTGTCTTCAGGTTTTGCTTTGACATCGTTTATTTCATAAACTCCAGCGCCTTTATGCTCCATTTGATAAACAGTTGAATCACCATCTTTTGATAAAACTTTATCAATTGTAAAAGCAGCACCTGCCGTTGCAACAACCTGCACAACGCGTTCTCTGATATTACCCAGATGTGAAGCGACTTTACCTGCCACTTCTACGAATACTGCCTTTGCATCAGGAAAAGAAAACAGTTTAAAATTAGTCTTGCCTGTTTCTTTTACATAATTTGCACCCCAGCTAACATGCTCCGACCAGTTTCTTCTAAATGCCGGCTGTCTGTTGTAATTTTGTTTGTTGCTTGTTCTTAATTCCTGACCAATCGTTTGAATTTTCATTCATCCTCTCCTTACACACACTTTACATTTACTATAAAACCTATAAAAAAATTTTTTGCTATTCCCCGTCAGATTTATATCCGAAATTTTTTAAGATATTATCCTTCTTTCTCCAATCTTTTTCTACTTTAACTTCCAGATTTAAATAAACCTTTTTTTCTGTAATAGCTTCCAGCTCAATTCTGGCTTCTGTACCAATTTTCTTTAAAAGCGCTCCTCCTTTTCCTATCAGAATTCCTTTCTGACTTTTTTGTTCACAATAAATTATTGCGAATATTCTATCAATATCTTCTCTTTCTTCATACTTCTCAACTTTTATCGCTACAGAATGCGGGATTTCATCCTGTGTATTTAACAAAACTTTTTCTCTTATAATCTCTTCTGTTACTGATCGCATACTCTCTTCTGTAACAATATCATCGGGGTATAATTTTTCACCATCAGGCAGTTTTTTCAATATATTTGAGAGCAGCGTATCTTTATTCCGGCCTGTTTTTGCAGAAATTCTTATTACCGGTACATTCTCATCAAAAAGGGTCTTGTATGAAAGCAAATTTTCTTCAATCGTCTGTTGATTTTTTACTTTGTCTACTTTGTTCATTACAAGTATTATAGGAATATTTGTATTTTTAAGAATATTTTCAGCAATCCATTTATCCCCTTTTCCAGCAGGCTCTGAGCCATCAACAAGAAATAGAACTAAATCTGCATCAGGAACAGCAACCTTCGCTTCATCCAGCAAAAATTCACCCAGCTTATTTAAAGGGCGGTGAACTCCCGGGGTATCTACAAAAATTATTTGTCCCTTGTCGTCTGTTAAAATTCCCTTTATACGTTTTCTTGTTGTTTGCGCCTTGTCTGTTGTTATTACAATCTTCTGACCGAGTATCTGATTCAAAAGAGTAGATTTACCAACATTAGGACGCCCTAATATTGTTACAAAACCACACTTCATATATTGATTATAACAAAAAGATAGGAATGGTGGCTGATATTTTTTGTAAAGATTTGTTAAAAAAAGACAATTTTTGTTTAATATAAATTTTTATATAAATAAGGGATATTACTATAGGAGTTTTATATGTCTGGAACAATTAACGGACAACTGCCACTCTGGGACTGGAGAAATTTTTCAAATACCGGCTTTATGCAGGCAGGTAACTTTTCTTCATTCGGATTTCCTATGATGCCGTTTTCTTATTCCTCCGGTTCTTCATCAAATAAAGACTCCTATGAAGCATATAAGCAAAAGGAAGAAGCTGAACTTGCAAAATATAGCAGTAGCAGAGCTTTCTTAACTGAAAAGTCAAAAGAAATCGAAAAAACAAAAGAATTAATTGATGCTCAAAATAAAACAATTAATGCTATTAAAAAAGGTAAAAAAACAGATGGAAGTACTGTTGTAGAAAATGCTGTTTTAGAAGGACCAAAACTAAAAGCTGATGGCAGTATTGATAAAGAAGCTTCAAAAAAAGCAAAAGAGAAAAGTTTTTTAGGTAAACTTGGAAGCTGGGCTGCAAGTGCAGGCGAAACATTGAAAAACTTGGGAAAAAGCTTCATCGGATATGACGAAAACGGCAAATGGAGCTTCAAAAAATGTATTAAAAATATAGCAATAACGGCAGCAGCAGTCGGTGCAACATTTATACCGGTTGTAGGACCTGCAATAGGCTACGGTCTGTTAGCATACGGCGTTGGAAGCGGCGTTGTCGGTGTTGCAAAAGGGGTTTCTAAACTTAATAAAGCAAGAACTGCAGAAGAGGAAGAACAGGCTCGTCAAGAAATCTGTGCCGGAGCACTGGTAGGACTCTCATCAGCAGCAGGTATGAGGGGACTGGGGAAATCTTTCAGCACTGCGGCTAAAGCATCCGGAGCTTCCACTACTTCAAGAATTGCAACACTCGCGAAGCCAAGAACCGGAGCCTGGGGTAAAGTTGTTGAAACTACTTCACAATTCAGCAGGGACATGACAGTTAATGCTCTGAGGGCAACTGGTAAAGCTATGCAGGCAGATAAAGCTCTCATTGCAGCAAAAGGCGGAGGATTGGCCGGCTTCCGTAAAGCATATGGAAGCAAAGTTTCATCAGCATGGAATAATATTAATAACTGGGAAACCAGATACAAGAAACAGTATCAGGAAATGGAAACATCTCTAAATAATAAAATTACAGAGCTTAATACTAAAATAAGCACAGAAACAAATGCTGCTAAAAAAGCTTTATTACAAGAACAAAAAACCATGCTTGAAAGTAACTTAACAGAGCTGCGCTCTATGTCCGGAATAAAAACCAAAGCTGAATTTGATAATTTAAAAACTACAAATTCCAGCACAAAGAATACAGATCAGTTGTCTGCTTACACACAAAATTCTTCCGGCGGATATGATATAAACGGTCATGCTATTGCTCAGAAACGTTTTGACGCATTCAAGAGCGAAATGGAAGCAATACAGAAACAGTATAATAAAGACCTTAATAATTTAATTCAATCAAAAGAAAGCACTATGAGAACTTATGCAAGAAAACCTGATGCCCACAGAAGCGAATTAAATGATTACACTCAGACTAATATAAGAAACAAGTACAATACCCCTGAAAAATTAAAGACAGGAATTGAAACACTATCAAATAGAATTGCTGATTTGGAAACAAAAATAGCAGAAACAGAAGCTAAAATTTCAAGCACAACAAGCCCGAGAAAACTTAATGCTCTAAGACGTTCACTGGATGGTATGAAAACCGCAAAAGCAGGGTTTGAAAACGAATTATCAGTATGTTCATCTATAAAATTCAAATCAATGTTCAAACCTTCAACCTGGAAAAAGAATGATTTTCAGCTTGCAATAGGCGGAAACAACCCTGGGAAATACAAAGAATTATTGGGAATTACATTAACATCTCCAGCTTCAGCCGTTCCGCTAAGCATGGCTCAATGGAACAGAGAATATTCAATACCAATGTTTGGAGTAGATTTAACCCAATTAACACCGGAACAAACTGAAGAATACCTAAAACAGCTTGAGAGCGATAAGAAAGATTTAGAAAATGCTCTTAAACACATAGAAGCAATAGAAAAGCCTGAAGAATGGGAAGCGTTAAAGAAACAAGCTGCAGCGCAGTCTGAGAATCCATCATAGGTTATTGAGAACAGACATTTCACATTTCTTGCAGTCAAACTTTAGCGGATAAACCTTGCCGTATTCATCTCTCAAAACAAGTTTTTCAGGAGATTTGCACATGCCCAGAGCATATTTTATGCAATGCTTTGTACGCATTAGCTCTACCGGATGTTTAGGGAGCTCTGTTTCTAGTGACATTTCACAAACCTCTGCACCGCATTTTTTATAAAAATCTTTTGCAGACAAATTATGTACGTTTCCGCGATAATCTATTTGTGACTTATAATAAGGACAATAGACAAGGTTCTTATGTTCCTCGCGCTTATACTCATCAAGTCTTTTCTGCATAAGTTTATCAAAAGCAGAACGCCTCAGTTCATTTATCCGGCTTACAGGCATGAAAGGCAATTCAGAAGCGATTTTTATATCTTCGATATAAAAATCGCTTTCCCCTGTTTTAGAAAATTGTTTTACAAAGGTTTCTTTCATCTTTTCCGGATTTTTTGCAGCTTCACCTCCAGTAATCGGTATTGAAACCTTAATTCCATCTTCATCTACAAGAGTAAGCTCATCAGTAATATTTATATTAACGCCTATTTGTCTTTTTACCTTTTGAGCAACCTGTTTTTCAAATTCAACATCAACATTTCTATAAATTTTATCTCCTGCTTTAAATTTTACCTGTCTGTTGGGATAAACATAATTATTTTCAATTTTATTTACTAAAAAACCGTCAATACCGTCAGTCAGACCATCTTGCGGATGTATTGTTTTGTCTGTACATATTTTAATACAGCCATTTTTAACCTCAGAGATAACTCCTATATACTCACCACGGGATTTTGGAGAGTTGAGGCTGAAACAGTCTTTGCGTTTTTCAAGAAAATAATCAGTAAAACCGCGGTTAAAACTTTTCTCTGGATTAGGTTTAAATGGATAAATACTTCTTCCGGAAGAACTTTTCTGAGAATATTTATCCAGCTCATGCCGGTAATATGCAGTTATATTTTTTACATAATTAGAATCTTTGAGCCGTCCTTCAATCTTAAAAGAATAAACACCGGCATCTATCATATCCTTAAGCCGGTTTGATGCGTTAAAATCCTTGAGGCATAAAGCATAAATATCTTTGGCAATAATTTTTCCGTCTACAGTTTCTACCGAATATTTTTTCCGGCATGGCTGGGCACATTCCCCTCTATTTGCAGAACGGCCGCCTATATACTGGCTCAAATAGCACTGCCCGCTGTAGGATACACACAACGCACCATGCACAAATGCTTCCAGCTCTAATTTAGGATTGGCTTCATGAATTTCTTTAATTTGTTTTAGAGAAAGTTCACGTGCAAGAACAACCCTTGCCGCCCCTAAATTATTAAAAAATGAAACTTTTTCTAAATCCCTGTTATCAGCCTGTGTACTTATATGCACCGGTATACCTATGGTCTTAATTTTCTCTAAAAGCCCCATATCCTGAACAATAAGAGCATCAACGCCTATTTTACCCAGTTCTCCTGCAAGGGTTACAGCTTCATCAAGCTCACTATCTGTTAATATAGTATTCAGAGTAATAAAAACCTTTACCCGAAATTTATGTGCATAATTAACAACATCTCTTATATCATCCAGAGAATTGGGGGCATTTTTTCTGGCACCGAATGCTGCCGCACCCATATAAACTGCATCAGCACCGCAATCTATTGCAGCAAGTGCCGTTTCTTTATCTTTAGCTGGTGAAAGAAGCTCTGTTTTCATTTATACACTCATCTTATTGCCAAAAATTTTCTTCAAGAACTGCAAGAATCCGGTGCCATTTTCTGCACTACTTTTTATTTTTTCATAATTATCTTGTAAAAACTGATTTCTCGGATCAATTTCTTTCAATCGTTCCATATACTCAATTGCACCATAATTATCGCCGATTGATTCTCTAAACTCTGCAATTTTCTCCAGAGCAAGTCTATTTTTAGGATCAACATCTGCAAGTCTTTCATAAAATTCACTTGCCTTTGTCTTATCTCCCTCTGCCTCAAGAAGCGCTGCAATCGTTTCAATTAAGTCAACATCTTTATCATTAAACCGGTAAGCTGTAAGATACTCATTTAAAGCAACATCTTTTTCGCCTCTCATAACGTTATATTTGCCCCAGTTAATATGTTCATTAAAAGCATCACCTTGCTTTTCGTAAATTAAGGCCCGCATTTGATAGATTAACGGAGATTTAGAATCAATTTTTTCATACTCGTCAATTTCCTTGAATGCTTCCTCAAACATATCTTTCTGAAAATAATACTGTGCCAGCAGTGAGTGGAAAATCTTTTCCTTAGAATATTTATCTTTTACTCCCATCAGTATTTCATAACCGGCGTCATTTCTGCCCATATCAAACAGAGCTCTTGCCTTTGTAAGCTCGCTTTGTGCAAGTTCATACGCTTTTTCCGGCTGAGAATTTCTTATATAATATCCTGCAAGAATTTCCTCAAAATCTTTAAAACCTCTATCTTTTCTGCCCCTTTCCAGAGTCTGTATAGCAGCAACGAGGCCTTCTGTTTTTTCATACAGTTCGGCAAGCTTTAAAAATACGACAGGATTTTTCTCATCATAATCAGATATTCTTAAGTATTCATCAATAGCTTCATTTAACCGACCCTGTCCTTCACAAAGTCCTGCATATAAATAACGTGCCGGCAGAGCTTCCTGAGGGTCTTTTGCGTGGTCAATAGCCTTTTTAAAATCACTTTTCGCATGACTCATCTGCTGCTGGAGTGCACGCAGGTTTCCTCTGAGCAGATAATATTTAAATCTATCCTCATGCATAAAAATATCAATTAATTGCTCATGGGCCAGTATATTAGGCGGGTCAATTTCTAAAATCTTTGCATAATAAATTTTAGCGTCTTCCTTTTTTTCCAGAATTAATGCAAGATGGCCCAGTTTCGTTAAAAGTTCGACATCAGCCGGCTTTTGCACCATCTGTTTTTTATACTCGGCATAAGCTTCTTCGTATTTTTCATCCTGCTCCAATTGTTCTGCTAAATTCATCTAACCCTCCTTGCACCTAATTATATTTATTCTGCGCAGCAGCCATACCCTCTTTAAAATAATATCCTATCCCTTCTTTAGCTTTCGTAAGTGCACCCTTTAAATTATCAAGTTCTTCTTTTGAAAAATTTTGGAGAACAAAAACTTCAGAAGGAATATTAGGCTGAGGCCCAATACCGATTTTAAGCCTTGCAACATCTTTTGTACCAAGATGCTGAATTACAGATTTTATACCGTTATGACCGCCATCTGAACCATTTGCCCTAAATCGAATTCGTCCTAATTCTAATGACAAATCATCATACACAATCAGAATATCTTCTATTGCTATTTTATAATAATCCATTACTGCTCTAACCGCCTCACCCGACAGGTTCATATATGTAGTTGGTTTTATAAGCAGATAGTCCTCATATGGAGTTCGGAGATTAGTCATAATGCATTTTAATCTGGAGTTCTCTCTAAAATTCAGATTAGAATTAAGTGCAATACTGTCAACAAGCATAAACCCTGCATTATGCCTTGTAAACATGTATTTATCTCCGATATTGCCAAGTCCTGCTACTAATTTCATCTGAATCTTCTCATATTTTTCATCATCTGGTGAGCTGTAAGCTTAGCTTTGTTAGGATTTCCTCCTATAACCTTTTTGACATCAGAAAATCCTTTCATCATTTTACGCATCTGCTCAAACTGGTTTATAAAAATATTTAGTTCGTGCAAAGGAATACCGGAACCCTGTGAAATACGTTTTTTTCTGGAAGAATTCATTAACTCAGGATGTTCTCTTTCTTCCGGAGTCATACTCTGAATGAATACTTCAATTCTTTTGAACTGTTTTTCACCTTCATGCGAAATCTTCTGTCTGTCATCCTTTGACATCTTAAGACCCGGTATCATACCAAGAAGCTGATCCATTGAGCCAAACATTTTCATTTGCGACTGCATTTTCAAGAAATCATTGAAAGAAAATTCAGCCTTTGCCATTTTCTTTTCCATTTCTTTTGCTGTTTTTTCATCAAAAACTTCTTGAGCTCGTTCAACAAGAGAAACAATATCTCCCATACCTAAAATTCTTGTAGCCATTCTTTCAGGATAAAAATCCTCAAGCGCATTGAGTTTTTCACCTGTACCTGTTAACTTAATAGGTTTATGAGTGCAGTAAACAACGCTTAGTGCAGCACCGCCTCTTGAATCTCCGTCCAGCTTTGTCAAAACGAGTCCTGTTACTCCGAGTTGTGCATCAAAATTCTCTGCAACATTTACTGCCTCCTGCCCTGTCATCGAATCAACAACAAGCAGTTTTTCTGCAGGATGGAAAATTCTATCAATAAGCAGCAGTTCTGCCATCATCTCAGTATCAATCTGTAAACGTCCGGCAGTATCAAGAATAAGCGTATTAAACCCGTTTTCATTCGCATAATTTATAGCATTTTGAATTATTGCCTGAACATCCTTTGAATCTTCTGAATACACTTCAACACCTATTTGTTCGCCCAGAGCTTTAAGCTGTGTAATGGCAGCAGGCCTGTAGACGTCACAGGCAACCATCAGAGGATTTCTGTTTTCTTTTTTAAGTTTTACTGCTAATTTTGCAGAAGATGTTGTTTTACCGCTTCCTTGAAGCCCCAGCATCATGATTAAATTTGGACGGCCTGAAAAATCAAGCGGAGAAACTTCCTTGCCAAGAAGTTCAATTAATTCATCATGCACAATTTTTACAAGCTGCTGCGACGGATTTACTCCCTGCAGAACGTTTTCACCTTCTGCTTTGTCTTTAATATTAGAGATAAAAGCTTTTACAACTCTAAGATTCACATCAGCTTCAAGCAGAGCGCGTCTTATTTCTCTCAAGGCTTCCTGCATATTATCCTGCGTAAGCTCTTTCTGCCCTGCTGTTTTCGCAATAATGTCCTGTAATTTATCAGATAACGAATCAAACATCTACAATCCCTTTATACAAAAATACAAAGAAATCATACCATAAACATACTGCTATGCGAATATACCGAATGTTCTTTCTGTGTTATCGTTTCTTACAGTTTCAATACCTTTTATCATTTCATTAATTGCAGACTGCTCAGTTTCAAGATTTTGCATTCTTGTATCAATTCTGGTTTCTTTTTCGTTAATGACGCTCTTTTCGTATTCATAATCTATCAAAGCTTCATTCTGCGCATCAGTATCATTTACAGAGAAAACATTTTCGAAGTTTGAAGCAATATCCTGACTGTATTCAAAATAAGATTTTCCATCGCTGTCAGTCTGTTCTTCCATTGTAGTAATATAGTATTGATTGTTTTGCAACATATTGTTAAGGTAATCATTGTCTTCAATCTGAGAATTTGCTACCCATCCTTTTTCAGCAATTGCTGTAAACAATTTTTCATAGAAATTAATATTACTTTCTTCTTCTGATGTGAGAGCCTGATTATCACTATCAACAGCTGCGTTATACTCTTCTACAGCTGCATCATACTCAGCCTGCCATGCGTCATGGGAAGCTTTCCAATTTTGCCATTCAACGCTATTCTTATCTCTGGTGTAGTAAACTCTTGTCCCCATGCTGGTATCGCCATAACTATCCTGACCATCTACAACAGAAGCACTTTCATATGAACCAAGTATAGTATCAAGGATAATTTTCATGTTGACAGTATAGTTGTCCCCATCTTTTTTAATTCCTGCAATACCACTTTCAAGTCCTTGTCTATCAGCCTCACTAGTTCCACCAAAATAATGCCCGTTATCATCCATATAATTCTTACAGGCTTCTGTAAAGTTAGCATAATCTTCGTCTGTAAGATAATTTTTCATATTGTTTGCAATGCCGTTTAATATATTTGTTAAAGTACTGCTTGCAGTTGAAGCATTGCCCAAATTTGTCCAGGTACTTGCAGAATTATATAAACTTCCGATATTATAAGGAATAGTATTCACCGTAACATTTCCAGCTCGTTTAAAGAACTGTACTGCTGTATCATTATTTACCGGTTCCTTAAGTTTATCTCCTTCTTCTTGCAAAGAATTAACTTTTTCAGCAGCAGCGTCTAATGCAGCATTGGAAGCAAAAGCTGCATCAATTTTTTCTGAAGAGATACCTGTAAGTGAAGCAAGAATTTGAGTTCTATTGCTTTCCCAATCACCGCCGGCTTTACCGTCAGGAGAAATCATTTCAGCATATTGCTGATATTTACTGTCTAAAACAACCTTACCGTCACCATTTGTAATCAAATAAGGATTATTTTTATTTGCACTACCCGGCCTCATCAGGTTTGCGTAACTCAAATCAACATACGATACACCGGCATTGTTAGACCATTTCAAAGTCTTTGTATTCAACGCCTCTTGATAATTTCTTGTAACCCTCTGCATATCTCTGGATAAAGCGGTTTTTTGCAAAGACAAGTTTTGTAACTGATAACCGATTGTATTTTTTCGGCTAGTCAGCTGCAATAGTCTAACTTGTGATGCTGCCATTCCCATTGTGTTCCGCTTTCCTTTATAAATTTCCCTTGTTTACCATGTATTACGGCTAAATTAGCAGAAAACTTTAGGGTTTGAGAACAATTTGTTACAAATCTTTACACACTATTAAGGAGTCCGATGACATTTTGTGCTTTAAGGTTTCTGGATGATGCTAAAAGAGTTGCAGATGCCTGCTGTAAGATCTGGTAACGGATGTAATTCGAGGACTCCTCTGCTATATCGGCATCTCGCATTGTTGAACGGAATGATATTAAATTATTTAACTTTATTGACTGTGCCTCTGATACACTCTCTAAACGGTTGATTGTATTACCGATATTTAACAATTGATCAGATACACTACTTAACATTTCATCTATTGACTCTAGGCTCTCTAAGGCTCCTTCAGCGGTGGAAAAATCTACACTGAAATCAAAAAGGTTAAAGCTGATACTAGTACTTATATACTTATCAGAGCCGGAGCCGATATCGACCTTGATATTCAACTCAAATGGACGAGGAGTAATATCAACGGCATTGGTATAAACTGTATTCTTGCCGTTATCTATTAAAGTATTGCGTTCACCACCCTCGCCATCGATGGTATTGTTATTGCCGTTTGATACCATAAAGCTGTCGCTTTCAGCACCGCCATTTGCGATATTATTGTCACCGTTGATTTTTATATTGTCTTGACCTGCTCCGCCCTGTATGGTATTTGCGTCACCCTTTATACTGATTTCATTATTACCTGAGGTTGATTCTATGGTGTTGTTATCACCTTTGACTTCTATTTGGTCATCACCTGAGCCGGATAAGATATTGTTAGTATTACCTATTATGTTTATTTCTTTTGAACCTGTTGTAGTTGAATAGGTATTATTATTGCCGCTTATGGTGATATGGTTTTCTCCGCGAGTATTCGATACAGTATTATTGTTGCCATAAATATTGATATCGCCTTTGGCGTTTTGAGTTGTGATGTTATTATCATCACCTTGAACACCGATTGAGTTATTGCCTTTGCCGGAAGTTACGGTGTTAGAGGAAGAAGTTATTACATACTTGTTATCTCCATCTCCCGAATTGATTGTATTATTGTCTTTATTGACGGTAATACTATTATTGCCTTCGCCTGTATTGATATTATTGTGAGCGCCGTTTACTTTGATTACATCATTTCCGGCGCCGGAGCTGATATTGGTATTATTATCACTATTGATATTTATCGTGTCGGCTCCGGCGCCTCCGGTTACTTCTAGATTGGTTGAAGCATTAAGAGTTATATTATCATTGCCTTCACCGCCGTTCAGAGAATTGTTTTCACTGTTCATTATCAATGTATCATTACCTTTGCCGCCGTTAATCACGTTGTTGCTGCCCTGTTCTACTGTGATTTTATCGGAAAGGTCAGAACCCGTGATGACGTTATTATTACCGCGAATATTGAGGATGGCACTTTCATTTAATTCTGCATTTACACCAAAATTTGAACCATTGAGGGTGATTACTCCGGTATTCGGGTTCAAGGAATATTGAAGCATATTAGAGCCGGCAAAATTATTTGTTACAGTATATGTTTTGCCGTTCAATGTAAACGTTTTTACTTCCCCTTGATAGGTAAATGATATTCCGCCTGCATTGGGGTCTTTGTTCACGTTCGAAAATGAGGTGCCGGTTCCGTTATCTATATAGTAATTGTTTCCCGTACCGCCGTCGATAAAGTTATTGCTCCCGTCGATTACAAAATAGTCGTCGCCACCTGCGCCTAAAACGGTATTGTTATTTCCGCTCAAATAGAATGTATCGGCGCCGGGACCGCCGGAAATATTGATGTCGTTTGCGTTGACATTATAGATGTTATCTCCGCCGGTGTCTGAAAGATTGGTTACTTTGGCGTTGATGTTGTACGTGTCGTTGCCTAAACCGCCGTTGATTTGGCCATTTAGATTATTATTTATTGTTAATGTATCGTCACCGGCTTCGCCGTAGAGATTTCCATTTGTGGCATCCATAAATAACAAGTCATTGCCATCCCCGCCATATATACTTCCATAATTACCGGAAAAGACCACCGTATCATCACCATCACCAGCGTTTATAACAAGGTCATGTCCAAAAGCTTTTATGGAATCATCCCTACTCCCACCTGAAAATACAGGTCTAAAACCATATAAATTTACATTGTGCTCAACGTCATCCTGCCCTTTAATATCCACGTAAATACCCGCAAAAGAGACTTCATCTGTTACTGCGTTTACAGAATAGAATAAGGCTCTTTGCACTGCTTGTCGGTTTTTAATACTGTACTCAATTCCGTTAACTTTGATTATTTCATTTGCATTAGCATCCAATAAAATAGCAGTTGAATTATCTAAATCTCCAAATCCTGAGATAAAAGAATTTTTGCCATTATCAATAATTGTTCCGGTTCCTGATAAATTCCAGACCATGTTTTGCATACCTGATTTAATATTTACATTTGCACCATTTTCACATTGTATATAATTGTAGTTGCCGGAAACATTTATTGTATCATCCTTAGACTTGCTATAAACCGTACATCCGGAAGTTGAGATATTAAAAATATTTTTTCCTTTTCCGCCATAAACAATAGAAGAGGATGATAATGTAATTGTATTATCACCGTCTCCACAATATACGGTAACATCACCAGAGATTTTGATTTCATCACCTATATTGCCACCATAAAATACCAGCCTACTCGATTTCAATACTACATTATGAGACTTATTTACATCTCCCTTAATTGTCATTTGGGCACCTGAGGTACTAAACTCAATTTGTCCATCATCATTTATTTTGTAAATAAGAGTTTGAGAAGTTGTGCCATTTGTAACAATATAATCAATTCCATTAATATTTATTGTTTTAGTTTCATTTTTATTAAAGTCAACTGTAGATGAATTTGCTCTATCTACATTTACAAGAGTCATTGTAGAATTAATTTCACCCGTTACCATATTGATACCGCTGCCACCATTAATATTCAGATTCTTCTGGTTACCAATAATATTAAATGTATCATTACCATCGTTTCCGTTTATTTTCCAATTTGTAGACACTTTAATATTAAATATATCATCACCATCACCGCCTTCAGCAATTGTAGCAGCTTTCTCCAGATTTATTGTATCATTTCCTGCTTCACCATAAACTTGACATGCACTACCTAACAGTGTAATTACATCATCGCCATCACCACCATATACACGAGAGCCATTTCCGTTAAGCATTACGGTATCATTTCCGGCCAATCCGTAAAAGATATTACTGCCACTAGTTGAAGTATCAGAAAGGATATCATCTTTAGAGCTACCATAAATATTGTTGCTTATTCCTGAAATTACCAGATTATACGAAATATCTTCCTGCCCTCTAATCTCAAAGTTAGAAGCTATTAGAGTTAATTCTCCCGTTGATGTATCCTTGGAATATGATAAGTCATTGGCTGTTGAAAGTCTATTTTTAACTGTATAATTCACACCGTCAATTGTAATTGTTCTGGTCTCACCTCCCGTAAAGGCTTCTGCACCCTCTATTGTGCCAGATTGGGCTGATAAGGAAAAGACTTGTGCTTTCATAATACGGGATTGGGTAGTTACTGATGTTTTTACATTATTCTCTTTGTAGTACAAATTCTGATTATCATATTTGATAGAGTCTCTTATCTGAGATATCTGCTCAATTATCTGATCTGCCTCCGCCTGCATTGACTCGCGGGTATCAGAATCATAAGTTCCATTAGAAGCCTGCGTTGCTAAATCCCGTAAGCGCTCTAATAGTTTCTGTACCTCCTCCAAACCGCCTTCAGCTGTCTGAAGCAAGGATATACCATCATCTGTATTCTGCTGCACCTGAAGCA
>ERZ1673744.67-NODE-67-length-155979-cov-11.284825_pt1 | contig 155979 bp, 162 predicted proteins | sample MGYA00580207_ERZ1673744 | MGnify/ENA primary metagenome ERZ1673744 (study PRJEB41218, sample SAMN15661751) | gut metagenome | host: Homo sapiens | place: Canada: London | collected 2015-08-20/2019-03-30 | study: EMG produced TPA metagenomics assembly of... | reverse complement strand
TTCGTGAAGGCGGCCACACGGTCGGTGCCGGCGTCGTTGCGAAGATCATTGAGTAATTGACAGCCTTAAAGGGGCGTGGGTATACTGCGCCCCTTAGTTCTTTTTTCGTTCTTTTTAGGATAAAAAAACAAATGCAATCCCAACGCATTCGTATTCGCCTTAAAGCGTTTGACTACAAGCTTATCGATCAGTCGGCTCTTGAGATTGTCGATACGGCCAAACGCACCGGTGCGGTCGTTCGCGGTCCGGTTCCGTTGCCCACCCGTATTCAACGCTTTGATATCTTGCGTTCGCCCCATGTCAACAAGACAAGCCGCGATCAGCTCGAAATTCGTACACATCAGCGTCTGATGGACATCATCGATCCGACGGACAAGACCGTCGATGCGCTGATGAAGCTCGATTTGCCGGCCGGTGTCGATGTCAAGATTAAGGTGCAGTAATCGGTAAAAGTTTTTTGTAACCGTGGTTTCACGGTTACACACGTGTCGCTTCTGGCTTTAGAGGCAATCGATCGGTGTTCACGCCCCTTGCAAGAGAGGTCGCAACCTCCCGTCGTGAAGCGATTTTTATAAAGTACGGTCCCGGCCAATCGTAGCCGGGGTGGAGATAATAATGAGTGATAAGCTCGGCTTAGTCGGTCGCAAAGTCGGCATGACGCGTATCTTCACGGATGACGGTCTTTCCGTTCCCGTGACGGTTTTGGACGTGTCCGACAATCGCGTTGTCTGTGTTAAGACACAGGAAACCGACGGCTATAACGCCATTCAAGTCGCGTTCGGCTCCAAGAAGCCTTCGCGCGTTAATAAGGCACTCGCGGGTCAGTTTGCAAAAGCCGGCGTGCAGGCTGCCAAGACGTTAAAAGAGTTCCATGTCGATGCGGACAAAATCGCCGAATTCAAACCCGGTACGGTTTTGAGCGCGACGATGTTTACCGCCGGTCAGAAGGTTGACGTGACGGGAACGACAATCGGTAAGGGATTCTCCGGTGTCATCAAACGTCATCATTTCAGTTCCAACCGCGCCAGCCACGGTAACTCGGTCACGACAAACGCTCCGGGTTCCATCGGTAATCGTCAGGATCCGGGTCGTGTTTTCCCGGGCAAGCGTATGGCCGGACATTTGGGTGATTGCCAAAGGACCACACAGAACCTCGTTGTCGCGCGTGTCGACGCCGAACGCGGTCTTCTTCTGATCCGTGGTGCCGTCCCCGGCAGCAAGGGCGGTCAAGTGATTGTGCGCGCCGCTGTCAAGGCCTAATAGGAGCGAACCATGGAATTGAATTTAGTCAACGAGCAGGGACAGGAAACGGCCAAGGTGCCGGCTTCCGATGCCGTGTTCGCACGCCAATACAATGAAGCGTTGGTCCATCAGTTGGTTGTGGCCTACATGGCTAACGCCCGTCAGGGAACCCGCGCGCAGTTAAACCGCGAGTTCGTGCATCACACGACCAAGAAACCCTTCCGTCAGAAGGGCACGGGGCGTGCGCGTGCCGGTATGTCGTCCTCCCCGCTTTGGCGCGGCGGCGGTCGTACTTTCCCGAGCACACCGAACGAAAACTTTTCTAAGAAAATGAACAAGAAGGCCTATCGCGCTGCGATGGCGACGATTTTTTCGAAACTCGTCGCGGACGGTCGTCTTGTTGTTGTCGAATCGATTGGTGCGGAAACGCCCAAGACGAAGGCATTTGCCGCCAAGTTAAAGACCATGGGTCTTACGAGCGCGATGCTGATTGCCGAAACGGTCGATGACAATCTTTTCCTGGCTTCCCGCAACATCAAGAATGTTACGGTTGTTGAGCCGCGTTATATCGATCCGCTCTCCTTGATTCACTACGAGAAGATTGTCGTGGCCAAGGGTGCGCTTTCTAAGATCGAGGAGATGCTCGGATGAATCAAGACCGTTTATTGAAAGTGCTCGTCGGGCCCGTCATCTCTGAAAAGAGCACGATGGTTGCCGATAAGGCCCGTCAGTACACGTTTGAAGTGGTTCCGGATGCGACAAAGGCCGAAGTTAAAGCGGCTGTTGAACTGTGCTTTAAGGTGCAGGTTCAGGGCGTCCAGATGGTCAACATCAAGGGCAAAGTCAAGCGCACGGGTCGTACGCCCGGTGTGCGCAAGTCCGTCCGTAAGGCTTATGTGAGCCTGAAAGAAGGACAGGAAATTAACTTTGCGCAGGAGGGTAAGTAATGGCTCTCGTTAAAATGAAGCCCACCTCGGCCGGGTGCCGTCACACCGTTAAGGTCGTGACGCCGGGCCTGCACAAGGGCAGCCCTTTTGCGGCTCTGACGGAAAAGAAGAACCGCGGATCGGGTCGTAACAACAACGGCCATATTACGTGTCGCCACAAGGGCGGCGGTTCTAAGCGCCACTATCGTGTAATCGATTTCTTGCGTGACAAAGACGGCGTTGCCGGACGCGTCGAGCGCATCGAATACGATCCGAACCGTTCTTCTCATATCGCCTTGGTTCTTTATGCCGACGGCGAACGTCGCTACATCATCGCCCCGAAGGGTCTTAATGTCGGTGACACGATTATGAGCGGTCCGGAAGCGGCCATTAAGGTCGGTAACGCTCTTCCGCTTCGCAACATCCCGGTCGGCTCGACGATTCACTGCATCGAAATGTTGCCGGGCAAAGGTGCACAGCTTGTGCGCGCTGCCGGTGCGTTCGCTCAGCTCATTGCCCGTGAAGGCGATTACGCTCAGGTTCGCATGCGTTCCGGTGAAGTTCGCCGCATTCTCATCGGATGCCGTGCGACGATCGGCACGGTCGGGAACGAAGAAAACAGCCTGCGTGAGCTCGGCAAGGCCGGTGCGAAGCGTTGGCGCGGTATCCGTCCGACGGTTCGCGGAAAGGTGATGAACCCGGTCGATCACCCGCACGGCGGCGGCGAAGGCCGTACCGGTACGGGTCGCGCTCCGATGTCTCCGTGGGGACAGCTCACCAAGGGTTACCGTACGCGCAATTCCAAGCGCACGGACAGAATGATTGTCCAGCGCCGTTATGACAAGTAAGGGGGTCTGAAGAATGTCTCGTTCGTTAAAGAAGGGGCCGTTTGTAGACGGATCCCTGATGAAGAAAGTGGAGGCCGCACAGTCTAGCCGTGACAAGCGTCCGATTAAGACCTGGTCGCGTCGTTCCACGATTCTTCCGGAGTTTGTCGGTTTGACAATCGCCGTGCACAACGGTCGTCAGCATGTTCCCGTTTATATCAACGAGAACATGGTCGGCCATAAACTCGGCGAGTTCGCGATGACGCGTACCTTCCGTGGTCATGCGGTAAACGCTGATAAGAAGGTCAAGGGGTAATCAAATGGAAACTACTGCAATCGTTCGCGGTGTGCGCCTGTCGGCTCAAAAGGGTCGCCTGGTTGCCGACCTGGTTCGCGGTAAGCCCGTGGACAAGGCCCTTAACATTCTGAAGTTCACGCGTCGCCGTGCGGCAGGTATTGTTCTGAAGGCACTTGAGAGCGCCATCGCCAATGCCGAGCACAATGACGGTGCCGACATTGATGAGCTTCGCGTCACAAAGATTTACGTGGAAAAGGCTACGACGTTGCGCCGCTTCGGTGCCTGCGCCAAGGGCCGCGGTACGCGTATCGGTAAGCAGACGTCTCACATCTATGTGACCGTCGGCGACAAGTAAAGGTGAACCATGGGTCAGAAAATTAATCCTACCGGCTTCCGCCTTCCCGTGACGCGCAATTGGACGTCGCGTTGGTACGCGGTTGGTCGCAACTTCTCTCGTACACTGTGTGAAGATCTTAAGGTTCGCGCCTTCCTGATGGAAAAACTGAAGGCGGCGAGCGTCTCGCGCATTGTCATTGAGCGTCCTGCCAACAATGCTCGCATTACGATTTACTCGGCTCGTCCCGGTGTTGTAATCGGTAAGCAGGGTGCTTATATCGAAGAGCTCAAGGCCGATGTTCAGAAGATTATCGGTGTTCCTGCACACATTTCTATTGAAGAAGTGCGTCGTCCGGAACTCGATGCCCAGCTTATTGCCGACGGCATCACGCAGCAGCTCGAAAAGCGCATTATGTTCCGCCGTGCGATGAAGCGCGCGATGCAAAACGCCATGCGCTTGGGTGCCAAGGGAATCAAGATTATGAGCGCCGGCCGTTTGAACGGTGCGGAAATCGCGCGTACCGAATGGTACCGTGAAGGCCGCGTTCCGCTTCATACATTGCGTGCCGATATCGACTATGGTTTTTCCGAAGCGCATACGACCTACGGCGTCGTGGGCGTGAAGGTTTGGGTCTACAAGGGTGACAACCTGGAACGGGGTGAAGCGGTTGAAGCGGCTCCGGCGCCTGCCGATCGCGAAGATCGTCGTCGCCGTCCGGTTCGTCGTGCCCGTAAAGCTGAAGAAGGGGATGACAAGGCGGATAAGAAACCCGCACGTCGTCCTCGGAAAGCTCCGGTCGCCGCCCCTGCCGCCACTGAAACAAAAGACGGAGAATAAGCGATGCTGCAACCGAATCGTACAAAATACCGTAAGGACCAAAAGGGTCGTAACTACGGTATGGCCCAGCGTGGCGCCGACGTCTCCTTCGGAGATTTCGGCTTGAAGGTGCTCGAACGCGGTCGTCTGACGGCTCGTCAGATCGAAGCCGCACGTCGAGCACTGACCCGCCATATCAAACGTGGCGGCCATGTCTGGATTCGTGTCTTCCCGGACAAGCCCATTTCGAGCAAACCTGCCGAAGTGCGTATGGGTAACGGTAAGGGCAACCCGGAGTACTGGGTCGCTCTCGTGCAACCTGGTCGGGTGCTTTATGAAATGGACGGCGTCGATGAGTCACTTGCCCGCGAAGCCTTTGCGCTTGCGGCGGCCAAGTTACCTTTGAAGACAAAGTTCGTTGTCCGCCAAGTTGGCAAGTAAGGAGACGGACATGAAAGCTAAAGAATTGCGCGCCATGGATCAGGCCGCGCTTACCAAGGAGTTGAATGAACTTCAGACCGCACACTTCAAACTGCGCGTTCAGAAGGCTACGCAGCAACTCCAGAATTCGAATCTGTTGCGCACGACGCGTCGAGATATCGCGCGCGTTCGCACGGTTCTCGCTCAGAAGGCGGCCGCGAAATGACGGATACTGTTGAAACCAAGAAGCTGACACGCACCCTCGTCGGTGTCGTGACAAGCGATAAGATGGACAAGACCGTGACGGTTCTCGTGGAACGTCGCGTCAAACACCCGCTTTACGGCAAGATTGTCGTGCGCAGCAAGAAGTACCATGTGCATGACGCTTCCAATACGGCCGGTGTCGGTGACAAGGTCGAAATCGCGGAAGGACGTCCTGTTTCCAAGACCGTGTCTTGGACGCTGACCAAAATCCTCGAGAAGGCTGTTGTTGTCTAGTTTGTTGTAATCGGCTTGCAAGCGTGACGGCTTTTCGTTAAACTTGCGAGCTCGCGCGGATGCCGACCGAGCTACGGTCGGCGTTCGTGTCGATTTTTCATGATTGGGCATCAAAAGTGTGCGCCCGTCGGTTTCTCAGGCGGTGTTTCTCGGATGCTTTTGAGTGTGCTGATCGTTCTCCCGTACGGGACCAATACTATCTGTGTAACGCAGAATAAGTTGGAAATTTACAACCATGATTCAGATGCAAAGCAGACTGGACGTGGCCGACAATACCGGCGCTCGTTCAGTGATGTGTTTTAAAGTGTTGGGCGGATCCAAACGCCGCTACGCGAACATCGGTGACGTCATCAAAGTGACGGTCAAAGAAGCTGCTCCGCGCGGCCGCGTCAAGAAAGGCGAGGTCTACAGTGCCGTTGTGGTTCGTACCGCTCACGGTGTGCGTCGCGCCGACGGATCTCGCATCCGTTTTGACGGCAATGCCGTTGTTCTTCTCAATTCCAAGCTCGAGCCCGTTGGAACTCGTATCTTCGGACCGGTTACGCGTGAGTTGCGTACGGAACGGTTCATGAAGATTGTGTCCCTCGCTCCCGAAGTTATTTAAGGAGGCCGATAAGATGCAACGCATCCGTAAAGGCGACGAGGTTCTCGTGATTGCCGGTAAAGACAAGGGCAAGAAGGGCGTCGTCATCGCTCGCGTCGATGAGACGCACGTGACCGTCGAGGGCGTGAACGTCGTCAAAAAGTGTGTTCGTCCCAATCCGATGACGAATACCGAAGGTGGTATTGTCGACAAGACGATGCCGATTGATCAGTCCAACGTGATGATCGTCAATCCGGCCACCGGCAAGGGTGACCGCGTCGGTTTCAAAGAGGTCGACGGTAAGAAGGTCCGCGTTTTCAAGAGCAACGGCGCAGTAGTCGGCGCCAAGGCGTAAGGAGTAAGGAATGACACGTTTCCACACTCTGTACCGCGATACCATTGTTCCCGAGCTCATCAAGAAGTTCGGTTACAAGACAGTGATGCAGGTTCCGCGTATCACGAAAATTACGCTCAACATGGGCGTCGGTGAAGCGGTTAACGATAAGAAGTATGTCGACAACGCTGTTGCCGATATGACTAAGATTGCCGGACAGAAACCGGCCATCACCCGCACTCGTAAGGCCATTGCGAATTTTAAGATTCGTGAAAACATGCCGATCGGTTGCATGGTGACGTTGCGCGGCGAGCGTATGTACGATTTTCTCGATCGTCTCATTACGATTGCTTTCCCGCGCGTGCGCGACTTCCGCGGTGTTTCCGGCCGTGCCTTTGACGGCCGCGGCAACTACAACATTGGTTTGAAGGAACAGATTATTTTCCCGGAAATCGAGTACGACAAGATTGATGCTCTGCGTGGCATGAACATTTCCATCACGACGACGGCCAAGACCGACGAAGAAGCCAAGGCGCTTCTTGCCGCGTTCCGTTTCCCGTTCCGTAATTGAGAGAAGGTGCATCAAGATGGCAAAGTTATCATTGATTAACCGCGAAAAGAAGCGTGAGGCCGTCGTGGCCAAATTCGCGGCCAAGCGCGCCGAACTCAAGGCGATTATCAACGACGCGTCCCGCTCTGTTGAGGACCGTCTCGAAGCCCGTAACAAGTTGCAGGCGCTTCCCCGTGACGCAAGTCCGGTTCGTCTGCGCAATCGTTGCGGCCTTACGGGGCGTCCGCGCGGCACGTTCCGCAAATTCGGCCTGGCTCGCGGCATGATTCGCGACGCGGCCATGCGCGGTGATATTCCCGGCCTTATCAAGGCCAGCTGGTAAGCGAGGAGATTACGAAATGAGTATGAGTGATCCGATCGCCGATATGCTGACCCGTATCCGTAACGCTCAAAGTGTTGACAAGACGGAAATCGTTATGCCGAGCTCCAAGCTCAAAGTCGCGATTGCCAAGGTCTTAAAGGATGAGGGTTACATCGACGGTTTCCAAGTTGTTGCCAATGAAGGCAAAGCTCAGCTGCATATCGGCTTGAAATACTACGAGGGTCGTCCCGTGATCGAACGCATCGAACGCGTTTCCCGTCCCGGCCTGCGTATCTACAAGAACCATGATTCGATTCCCAAGGTTATGAACGGCTTGGGTATTGCAATCGTTTCGACGCCTCAGGGCGTTATGACCGATCGCAAAGCGCGTGCTACCGGTATCGGCGGTGAAGTTCTTTGCTACGTCGCTTAATTGAGGAGAATCAAACATGAGTCGTATTGGTAAGATTCCTGTTACCCTTCTCAAAGGCGTCGACGTGACGATTTCCGATGCCGAAGTGCTCGTCAAAGGTCCCAAGGGTCAGGTCCGTGTGCACCGTTTGGCCGGCGTGAAAGTCGAACGCGAAGGCGACGAAATCAAGTTCGTTCAGCTCGAACAAACCCGCGAAGCGAATGCCAACACCGGCACGATGCGCGCACTTGTCAATGACATGATCAAGGGCGTGGCCGTCGGCTTTGAAAAGAAGCTCACTCTCGTGGGCGTCGGATATCGTGCTCAGGCGCAGGGCGATTCCCTGAACTTGCAACTCGGTTTTTCGCATCCGGTGATTCACAAGATGCCCGAAGGCGTCAAGTGTGCGACACCGACGCAGACCGAGATTGTCATCAGCGGTCCGGACAAGCAGGCTGTCGGTCAGACGGCGGCTGTCGTTCGCGGCTATCGTCCGCCCGAACCGTACAAGGGCAAGGGGATTCGTTACGCTAACGAACACGTTGTCATTAAAGAAACCAAGAAGAAGTAAGCGGGAGACGTAAGACCATGATTAATAAGAAGCAAAGCCGTCTGCGTCGCGCTGGTGCCGCCCGCACCCGCATCAAGCTGCAGAAGGCTATTCGTTTGTCGGTGCACCGCACCAACCTGCATATCTACGCAACCATTTTTTCCGCCGAAGGAGATCAGGTTTTGGCCTCCGCTTCGACACTCGAAGCCGAAGTTCGTGCCAAGCTCGCCGAGCAGGGAAAGACGGGCGGCAATATTGCCGCTGCGAAGATTGTCGGTGAGCGCATTGCCCAAAAGGCCAAGGCGGCCGGTATCGAATCGTGCGCCTTTGACCGCTCCGGTTATCGTTATCACGGCCGTGTTGCCGCGTTGGCTCAAGCCGCGCGCGAAGCCGGTCTCAAGTTCTAAAGGGAATCGAGGCTTATGGCTAAGGTTGATAAAAAGAATCCGGTCGAAGAAATCGATGACGGCATTCGCGAGAAGATGATTGCGGTCAATCGCGTCACCAAGGTTGTCAAGGGCGGCCGTATTTTGGCGTTTGCCGCTTTGACGGTTGCCGGTGACGGCGACGGCAAAATCGGAATGGGTACGGGCAAGAGCCGTGAAGTTCCGGCTGCCGTCAGCAAGGCGATGGAACGCGCTCGTAAGGATATGAAGAAGTATCCGCTCAATAACGGGACACTGTATCACGCAGTCCAGGGTCAGCACGGCGCAAGCCGCGTTATCCTGATGCCCGCGAGCGAAGGTACCGGCGTGATTGCCGGCGGCCCGATGCGTGCCGTTCTCGAAGCGATGGGTGTGCGTAACGTTTTGGCCAAGGCCTACGGGTCGACCAATCCGTACAACATGGTCCGTGCGACGATTGATGCGCTTTCGCATCTGAGCTCGCCGGCCGACATTGCGGCCAAGCGCGGCATGACCGTCGAGCAGATTCTCGCGTAGGTCTTTTTAGGAGATTTAAATCATGACAGATAAAAAGACCTTGAAGGTTACGCTCGTCAAGAGTCCGATCGGTTGCGGCAAGGAACACTTGGCGTGCCTGAAAGGACTCGGACTTAAGAAGATGCACCATTGGCGTGAACTGGAAGACACCCCGGCCGTGCGCGGCATGATTGCCAAGGTCGCTTTCCTCGTTCGTGTCGATTAAGAGGTACTAGACATGCGTTTAAATACGATTAAGCCCGCTCAGGGCTCAACGAGTCAAGCTCACCGAGTCGGCCGCGGCGTCGGTTCGGGGTGGGGCAAGACGGCTGGTCGTGGACACAAAGGACAGAAGTCCCGTGCGGGCGGCTTCCACAAGGTCGGGTTCGAAGGCGGGCAGATGCCCTTGCATCGTCGTCTTCCCAAGCGCGGCTTCTTCTCGCGCTCGCATCAGTTCGTCGAGCAGGTCCGCTTGTCCGATTTGGAAGCGTTGCCGGTGGATACGATTGATTTGGACGTTCTCAAGAACGCCAACGTTGTTTCCCGCAACACGATTCAGGCACGCGTGATTCTTGCCGGAAAGATTTCCCGCAAGGTGACGGTGCGCGGTCTCGGTGTCACAAAGGGTGCCAAGGCGGCTATTGAGGCAGCCGGCGGTGTCATTGTTGAGGCGTAACTTTAACGGTTTAGGAAACAAACGTGGCAAACAGTCCTAAAAGCAAACCGACGGGCTTGGCAAAATACGGCGACTTAAAAGGCCGTCTGATTTTCCTGTTGCTCGCCTTGGTCGTGTACCGCATCGGTGCACACGTGCCGGTCCCCGGCATCGATCCCGATACCCTGCGTCAGCTCTTTAACGAGCAGCAGGGCGGTATCCTCGGTCTGTTTAACATGTTCTCCGGCGGCGCCTTGTCGCGTTTCTCGGTCTTCGCACTCGGAATCATGCCGTACATTTCCGCATCGATTATTATGCAGATGCTCTCGTACGTGCTCCCGAGTCTGGAGGCCTTGCGCAAGGAAGGCGAATCCGGACGTCGCAAGATTACGCAGTACACACGTTACGGCACGCTTTTGCTCGCCGGATTCCAGTCCCTCGGTATTGCCGTGGCTCTGGAAACGCAACACGGTTTGGTGATTGACCCGGGCATGATGTTCCGCTTTACCTGCACCGTGAGCCTTGTGACAGGAACAATCTTCCTGATGTGGCTCGGCGAGCAGATTACGGAACGCGGTTTGGGTAACGGCATTTCGCTCATCATCTTTGCCGGTATCGTCGCGGGTTTCCCGGCTGCAGCAAGCGGTTTGTTCCAGTTGGTCAGCACGGGTGCTATCAGCCCCTTGTCCGCTATCTTCATTGTCGCCATCGTGATTCTGGTCACAGGATTTGTGGTGTTTATCGAACGTGGTCAGCGTCGTATCACCGTCAATTACGCCAGACGTCAGATCGGTAACAAGATGTACGGCGGACAGGCTTCGTACCTGCCCTTGAAGATCAACATGGCCAACGTGATTCCGCCGATTTTCGCTTCTTCTTTGATTCTGTTTCCGGCCACGTTAGCCGGCTGGTTCACGAGCGGCGATTCGACCCGTTGGATTCGCGATTTGGCGGCGGCACTTAGCCCCGGGCAGCCCCTGTATACGTTGTTGTACGCGGCTCTGATTATTTTCTTTGCCTTCTTTTACACGGCGTTGGTTTTTAACCCGAAAGAGACGGCGGAGAATTTGAAGAAAAGCGGCGCTTTTGTTCCCGGTATTCGTCCCGGCGAGCAGACAGCCCGGTATATCGATAAGGTGTTGACACGTTTGACACTCGGCGGTGCCGTGTATCTGACGTTCGTGTGCCTTGTCCCTGAGTTTTTGAATCTGCGTTTTAACGTTCCTTTCTACTTCGGCGGTACGTCGTTGTTGATTGTGGTCGTTGTGACGATGGACTTCGTGAGCCAGGTTCAGGCCTACATGATGTCGCACCAGTATGAGAATTTGCTCAAGAAGACAAACTTCAAGGGTTTTGGGTCGGGCCTTTAACGGACCTGCCCCGCAGTGATAATTTTGGATACAGACTTAAAAGATACGTCTTTTGAATCTGTCCACGGTTTCTCCTAGGAGAATTTTATGAAGGTTAACGCTTCGGTTAAGAGAATGTGCCGCAAGTGCAGAATCGTAAAGCGCAAAGGCGTTGTGCGCGTTATTTGCGAGGATCCGCGGCATAAGCAACGTCAAGGCTAAAGAGGTAAATAAATATGGCTCGTATTGCCGGTATTAATATCCCGCCCAACCAGCATGCCGTTATCGGTTTGACCGCCATTTACGGCATCGGTCGCTCCCGTGCGAAGGAGATTTTGGACTCCTGCGGCGTCGAATGTACCAAGAAGGTAAAGGACCTGACGGATACGGAACTCGAGAAGATCCGTGATGCCATCGGTCAATTCAGCGTGGAAGGCGATTTGCGTCGCGAAGTCCAGCTGTCGATCAAACGCTTGATCGATCTGGGAACTTATCGCGGTATGCGGCATCGCAAGGGATTGCCCGTTCGTGGGCAACGCACCCGTACCAATGCTCGTACCCGTAAGGGACCGCGCAAGGTCGGCGTTACGTTGAAGAAGTAATTTCTCAGAAGGAAGACTAATGGCTCCCACAAAGCAGCAACAGCAGGCCGCCGCTCGCGGTCGCAAAAAGGTCAAGAAGGTTGTCACGGAAGGCATCGCCCACGTGCATGCTTCCTTCAACAACACGATTATTACGATTACCGATCGCCAGGGAAACACGGTTGCCGCGTCTTCGTCCGGCGCTCAAGGATTTAAGGGCTCTCGCAAGTCCACCCCGTTTGCGGCTCAGGTCGCGGCGGAACATGCTGGAAAGATTGCCCTTGAGTTCGGTTTGAAGAATGTCGAAGTTCGCATTCTCGGACCCGGACCCGGCCGTGAATCCAGTGTTCGTGCGTTAAATGCCTTGGGCATTCGTGTCACGAGCATCCAGGACGTCACACCGATTCCCCACAACGGCGTTCGCCCCAGCAAGCGTCGTCGCATGTAATTTTTAATTCGTATCCTGTGTTTGCGTGAGCATCGAATACGCAGACTGAATGCGGTTCGCCCGCAGGATAGAAGAGGTAACTAAAAAATGGCTCGATATCTCGGTCCCAAGTTGAAGCTCTCCCGTCGTGAGGGCTCTGATCTTAACCTCAAGAGCGCTCGTCGCTCTTTCGACAGCAAGGTCAAAGACGTTGAAGTTAAACCCGGACAGCACGGTAAGATTTCCGGACAGCGTCTTTCTGTCTACGGTACGCAGTTGCGCGAAAAGCAGAAGATGAAGCGCACCTACGGTCTTTTGGAACGTCAGTTCCGTCGTTACTATTCGACGGCGGCTTCCCGTCCCGGCAACACCGGCGAAATCCTTCTCGGGCTTCTCGAGTCCCGTTTGGACAACGTCGTGTATCGCATGGGTTTCGGCTCGACACGCGCCGAAGCGCGTCAGCTCGTGAGCCACTGTGCCATCCTCGTGAACGGCAAGAAGTGCAACATCCCGTCTTACACCGTTAAGGCCGGTGACGTGATTGCCGTGCGCGAAGGTGCAAAAAAGCAGGTTCGTATCGTCGAAGCGCTCGAACTTGCCGGCCAGAACGGGTTCCCTGCCTGGGTCAGCGTTGACGCCAAGAAGATGGAAGGTACCTTCAAGAACGTGCCTGCCCGCGACGAAATCGCTCCGGACATCAACGAATCGCTCGTTGTCGAACTTTACTCGCGTTAATCGACATCCTCTCGCGGCGTATTGCCGGCTTAACGCCGCCGGCAATGCGCCTGAGCACTGCATTTTTGAGCATCGGAGCAGTTTCGGGGGCTTCGTTGCTTTGCATGTCTTGTCCCCGAGATTTTTCCACTCTCAGCCTTATCGGTGTAACGAGCCGAGGGTATTGAAAAGGAAAGTCATACATGGCTAATACAACGCTCTTGAAGCCGACGAACATTGAAGCAATCGTCGACGAAAAGAATCCTAATATCGCTGTTATCACGCTCGAACCGTTCGAACGCGGTTACGGACACACGCTCGGCAATGCACTGCGTCGCATTTTGCTGGCGTCCATGGTCGGCTACGCACCCACACAGGCCACGATTGCCGGCGTGGTGCATGAGTTTTCAATCATCAATGGCGTCAAGGACGACGTCGTCGATATCATTCTCAATTTAAAAGGTGTGGTCTTTAAGCTCGAAGGCGGTCGAGAGGAAGTCATGGTGCACCTGCATAAGAGCGGAGAAGGCGTCGTCAAGGCCGGCGATTTCGATTTGCCCCATGACGTGCAGATTCTCAATCCCGAGCACGAGATTGCCACGCTTTCGGGCGGCACGCTCGATATGGAAGTAAAGGTCGAAACCGGTCGCGGCTACCAGCCCGGGGACATGCGCGCCTTTGCCAACGATCACTCGGCTCAGACCATCGGTCGGATTATCCTCGATGCCAGTTTTTCGCCCGTGCGTCGTGTGGCCTATAAGGTCGAAGCGGCCCGTGTCGGACAGCGCACCGACTTGGATAAGCTCGAGATGACCATTGAAACGAACGGCGTCATTACGCCGGAAGAGGCCTTAAAGAGTGCCGTGCGCATTCTTCAGGACCAACTCTCGATTTTCGGAACCATCAAGACCGAAACGGAAGCCGAACAGACCAAGCAGGAAGAAACAACGCCTCCCTTGGATCCGATTCTGCTCCGCTTGGTCGACGATTTGGAACTGACCGTTCGTTCGGCCAACTGCTTGAAGGCCGAAAACATCTACTATATCGGCGATTTAATCCAGAGGACGGAAAACGAGCTCTTGAAGACCCCGAATTTGGGTCGCAAATCTTTGAACGAAATCAAGGATGTGCTCGCCGCTCACGGGCTGACGCTCGGTATGAAGCTTGAAAATTGGCCGCCGGCCAATTTAGAGAACTAAAATTCGGTTTCCGGCGTAGTCTTCGCGGCTATGCCGGATTGTTTGACAAACTCAACCCGCCCGTTGCTTTCCTCGTAAAGCGAATAGAAGAGTCGGGGGACCGTCCGAAACGGAACGGTCGAAGAATTCAATAAGGAAATTATCATGCGTCATCATTTAGGACTTCGTAAACTCAATCGGACATCGGCTCATCGTTTGGCGATGCTTCGCAATATGATGTGCTCTCTTTTGCGCCACGAGGCCATTAAGACCACACTTCCGAAGGCCAAGGAACTGCGCCGTGTCGTCGAACCGATGATCACATTAGCTAAGAACCCGACGGTTGCCAATCGTCGGTTAGCTTTCAATCGCTTGCGCGATCGTGAAGTCGTGACCAAGCTCTTTGACGAACTCGGTGCACGTTTTGCCAAGCGTAACGGCGGCTATGTTCGTATTCTGAAGATGGGCTTCCGTCCCGGCGACAATGCGCCTTTGGCCTATGTCGAATTGACGGAAAAGCCTGTGAAGGTCGAAGAAGTCAAACCCGAAGAGACGGCCCCGGTCAAGGCTCCTGAGGCTCAAGTTCAGGACGTCAAAGCCGAGCCCGCTAAGGCCGAATAAGCCTTTGCCTTAGGGTCGATGAAAAACGCCGCAGTCGCGGCGTTTTTCGTTACTTTTCATCGTGCTCCAAGTGCTGCTGGAAATTCCAGGCATCGCGACACATCGCATCGATGTCATAGACTGCCTTCCAACCGAGCTTACGTTCTGCGAGTGTGGGATCAGCCCAGTTGGCAGCAATGTCTCCGTCGCGACGCGGGGCGATTTTGTAGGGGATGGCATGATGGCAGGCTTTTTCAAACGCGTGCACGATTTCAAGGACCGAGTACCCTTTTCCCGTTCCCAAATTCATCGCTTCCCATCCGCTTGCCCCGAGAATGTAACGAGCGGCGGCTGCGTGTCCGCGCGCTAAATCGACAACGTGGATGTAATCGCGCACGCCGGTGCCGTCTTTTGTGGGATAGTCATCGCCGAAAACACGCAGGCACGCGAGTTTTCCGGCGGCCACTCGAGCCACATACGGCAAAAGGTTATTGGGAATGCCGTTGGGGTTTTCTCCAATCAGGCCGCTTGCGTGGGCTCCGATTGGGTTAAAGTATCTTAGGCATAGCGTCGTAAAGCGCGAATCAGCCCGGCAGAGATCCTTGAGAATGTCTTCGATAAATAGCTTGGTACGCCCGTATGGGTTTGTCACGCCTCCAGTCGGGTGGTCCTCGGTCAGGGGAAGCATTTGCGGTGTTCCGTACACGGTTGACGAGGACGAGAAAATGAGCTTAAAAACGCTTGCCTTTCGCATCGACTCTAAAAGAACGAGCGTTCCGTAGACATTGTTGTCATAGTACTCAAGGGGTTTTTGGCAGGATTCGCCGACGGCTTTAAGACCGGCAAAATGAATCACCACATCGGGATTGTGTTCGGTAAGGGCCGCATCAAGCGTTGCGGCATCGCGAATATCCCCGCGGATAAAACAGGGTTTTGTTCCGGTAATGCGCTCAATGCGCTCGGCCACGTCCTGAGAGGCATTTGAAAGGTTATCGTACAAAATAACCTCATGGCCCGAATTCATGAGTTCTACAGCCGTGTGTGAACCGATAAATCCCATTCCGCCGGTTAAGAAAAGACGCATGAAAGGTTCCCCTTGTTGTCAATTAAAGCTTTTTACTGCAAAGCACGATATCGGCGTTACCCTCGAGGCGGTGTTCGATAAAGTTAAGTTTCTTCAATAGGTGCCGCATCGGTTCGTTTTCCGTGAGGACATAGCCGATTAAAACACGGACACCGAGGGCTTTGGCTTGCTCAAGAAGGATGTGCATTAATCCGATTCCGAATCCGCGGTGCTGCAGGGCATCCTCAACAAGGAGCCCGAATTCGGCCGTCCCGGTCCCCGGATCGATGACAAAGCGCCCGACGCCGTGAATCTTAGAGTCGACAAGCTCCGAATCAACGAGGGCGTAAGCGCGCTCCCTGTCGTAATCAAGTTGCGTAAACGCCAAATAATCCTCATCGGTCAAGTCACGCCGATGCTTTTGAAGGCGCATAAGGACACTTGTGTCCGAGGAGCGCGCAATAAAGTCTTTCAAGGGCTCGAAATCATCGGCCCGAAGCGAGCGAACACGAAGTGAAATGCCGCGCCCGGTAATCGCCGTGCCATAGTGCGGCGGCGGAGCAATGAGCATGTGCGAGAAGAATGCATCGGCACAAAGCGCCCCGGGACTAAAGCCCGCGGTGGCATCTAATGCCAGGACGCCGTTTTCATCGGCAATGAGAGGATTAATTTCCAATTCCGTGACGGCCGGAATCTCGCAGACAAGGCGCGAGAGATTCAAGATGGCATTAACAAGCGATTGCATGTCGATCTCGGGCTGCCCGCGGAAGGGCTCTAAGGCCGAATACATCACGCAGCGTTCGACCATGTCGCGCGCTTGCGGTTCTGTTAAAGGCGGCAGAGCCTTTTGTTCTTTCGGGAAGAGTTCGCCCGTTTTGCCGCCGGCTGCCAGCGAAATCACAGGCCCTAAAACCGGATCGCGCTTGACGGCAAGTTTGAGTTCTCGAGCATCGGGGCGACCGGACATTTTCTGCACGAGAATGCCCGTAAACGACGTTAAGGGAGCGTATTGAGCACAAAGACGCTTTAAGCGGTCAAAGTCAGCAGCAGTGTTCGTTGAATTGAGAATCACGCCGCCGATGCGTGTGCGTTGCTCGAGCCCTTCGGCACAAATTTTCAGGGCCACGGGGCTATTGAAACTCCGAGCAACTGCTTCGGCATCGGCCGGGGTTGTCACGAGCATGCCCGGGGCGCACGGTATCCCGATGAGGCGAAGCAATCGCTCACACTGCTCGGGCGAGAGGCGATTGCGATTTTTCTGTCGGGCTTCGTCAATTACGTCGCGTGCCGCGCCGAAATCATGTCGGGCGGCTTCCGAGCCTGCCGAGGGCGGGCGAAGTGTCAAGCCCTTTAGGCGTTTGTGCTCACATAGGTGTGCAAAAGCCTTGACGGCGCTGTCTACGGATGAAAGAACCGGAACGCAAATGCGAGAGAAGGCAGCATTTTCCGTTTCCGTGAGGGTCGAGCCCGTCCAAGCCATGAAAACTGGCTTAAACGAATCTTTGAGAATTGGCGTTAAATGAGCGACCAAATCGTTTAAGGTCACGGCGGCCGTGGGACTGACGGCAAGCAAAACCGAATCAACGGCCTCATCAGCCAAAAGAAGCTGTGTGGTACGGGCTAAAAGGGAACTATCGGCTTCAAAGCCTAAATTCATCGGGTTGGAGACGCTAAAGTCACGCTTTGTCAACACTCTGACGTCCTGAATCGTCTTTTCGCTGATAAGAGACGATTGCACGCCGGCTTTTTCGACGACATCAGCACAAAGCGCCGCAAATCCAAGACCGTTGGTCGCAACTGCCAAGCGCCCACGCAACGGGTCTTTGCCGGCACAAAATAGTTCCAGACACGAGCAAAAATCTTCGAGCCGATCGCACCGCACCGACCCGGTGCGTTCGAGCATGGCATCGAAGGCTGCGTCGTCACAGGCCGGGCACGCAAAGCGCGAAGCAATCAGACGAGCGGAGTTCTCTCCGCGACCAGCCTTAAGGATAATGACGGGCTTAATGCGTGAGGCAGCCCGTAAGGCCGAATAAAAGGCTCTCGGATGCACCAGAGTCTCGACGTGAACGGCAATGACGTGCGTGTCGGGGTCGCGCGCGAGAAAATCGAGCATTTGCGCCGATGTGATGCAGCTTTCGCAACCGGCCGTCAGAATCGATGAAAAACCGAACGAGCAGCGCTTGCTATGGTCTAAGACGGCGGAGACAACCGAGGAGGACTGGCAAATCAATCCGATGTGTCCGATACGCGGCAGCTCGGGCCAGTAACTTACGTTCAAGCCGATTTGAGGACGGATGATTCCCGACGATTCCGGCCCGATTAAGTTGATGCCGTGCGAAGAACAAAAATCCGCAATCTTTTTGCGCCACAGGCGGTCCGCCGTCAAGGTCTCGTCGCCCGGTGTAATCAGAACGTTTTGAATCCCTAATGCAGCGCATTGGCGCAAAACACCCGAGACCTTGGCCGTCGGGGTTGCAATGACAACCAGGTCGACTTTTTCCGGTAGTTCCGATAACTCCGTCCAACAGGGTGTCAGGCCGATGTATTTGTACTTGGGATTGACCGGATAGGCCTGGAGGATTCTGTGCGAATTCATCACGCCGTTCCAAATCAGTGTTCCGCGACTTCCGACCCGGTCGCTGGCCCCGACGAGGGCAACGGAACGGGGAATGAAAGCGCGCTTTAAACGGTGTGAGAAATCCATAATTGCTCAAAGGAGAAAAATCACTCGCAAGTTTACCCTAAAGTGCCAGGAGGCCTTCAAACGGATTGTCCCGCGTTTTAAGACGATGCCTTATGATTCGCAAAGGGTAACGAATACGGGAACGCAATGGATAAAAACGACTCAACGCAGGCGCCTGACAAGTGGTTTCGCAGTGACGGAACCGTTGTGGCCTGCACGGAAAAGGTCAAGGTTCTTGAAGAGAACTGGAAGGAGATTCGGACAATGCTTCAGGATGCGCTTGATGATGCGGTTCTCATGGGCTGTTCGGCCGAACGCGTCAAGGCCGAGTGGTGCCGTCTTGTTTTAAATTTGACGAGTCGGTACAAAGATCAATCACAGGCACAAAAATAAACCCCGCAGATAATTGGACTCTACCCCAAAAAGTAGACCGTTTTAGTTTTCAATTTTGGGTTATTTGACGACGATATTCTATCGGAGTCAGATAGCGCAATTTCTTTTGAATTCGTTCCTCGTTGTAGTACTTGACATATTCCATCACAAAAGTTGAGGCATCATCAAAACTTAAGTCCCAACGAGCTTTGTTATATTGAGGATAAAACCATTCGCATTTCATCGTACCGTTAAAGCTTTCAATCACAACATTATCCAAGCAGTTGCCCTTACGAGAAAGGCTCTGTGTGAACCCCAACTTTTTGAGTTTATGACTAAAAACAGGGTTCGTGTACAGATACCCTTGATCTGTATGGAACACCCCTTGAGTGAGCGGCGCGCGTAGTTGCTCAAGTGTTCTCATCGCCAAGTCCATGTTCTGCGATTTGGACGTCGCACAGGCCACAATTTCCCCTGTACACAGATCCTTAACCAACGAAACGTAACACCATGATCCGTCTTTAAGCGGCAGGTACGTAACATCGCTCACCAGCTTTTCTCCAGGCCGTTGCGCTTGGAAGTCTCGGTTCAGAACATTGCCCGGTAGCGTACGCTGTTTGACTTGGACCAGAGAGCAAAAATAATTACGTTTTTTCCGAATCACGGCATGGAGCCCGAATTTTGACATAAGCCTGGCCACGCGCTTGTGATTGACATTTTCTCCTTGTCTCCTGATCTCATGGGTGACACGATCCATGCCGTACGTGTAACGATGTTTCTCTTGGATTTTCTTAATTTTCTTTCCCAATTTTTCATCGTCTAAGCGCCGCTGACAAGGATTGTTCTGTTGCGCCCTTTGCTTATATACGGTGCTACGATTCACGCCTAAGAGACGACACGCCGTACGTAAGCTAACCGTGCCTGAAGCCGCTTTCTTTGCTGCCTGTATTCTTTTTTTTGAGCTCGTCCGGATCGCTTTCTTCCAATACTTCCAGCAATGCGATATTGACCTCCAGCAAGTCACGCATCTCCCGACATTCTTTCTTGCTGAGCGGTTGCTTGTCCTGCTGCTGTATGCGCTGTTGTAGTTTGGCTTTTTGTTCTTGCAACCTTTTCATGGCATTCCTCCCCCTGGGAAGGATAACTATGCCATGCTTTAAATAGTTTTTGACTCCCCTTGCTATGGTTGAACTTCTTAGACCGTATTTGATTGCCAGTTGTTTGTAACCATATTTACTTTGTAAGTATTCGGTGACTGCTGCAAAAAGCACTTGTGGATTCGTTTTTTGTGCCTTGGAATTGACCCACGAGGTCTCATCGCCGGAGCGATATAACAGTGAGTATGTTTTAATTGTGCTTTCGTTGAGTCCAAGTATTTTCGCTACTGCACAATAGCCGAAGCCTTGCTGAAAAAGATCTAAGACTTTTTCTTTGATTTTCCTTGGCAAGCTTTTGCCTTGCATAAAAAATTCCCCATCTAGTAGATACTGGTCTACTAAACGGGGCTGTGTTCAAATTGGTTTTGCGGGGTTTTCGACAACCGGTTTATTTTGTTTTTTTAGACTTTGCCGCCGACGTCTTTTTTGCTTTGCTCGGTGCAGCTGTTTTGGTCGGAGTCTTTGTTGTCACGGCCTTGGGTTTTGCGACGACATCGGCTTTCCCGGTCGCCTTTTTCGCAACCGATTTTTTCACAACGACCTTCTTTTCGACGGACTTTTTCGCCACGGGCTTTTTGCTCGTAACGACCTTTTCCGCACTCTTTACCGCGCGAGGTTTGGCAACCTTGGTTTCCGCTTTCGCCTTCTTTTTGGCCTGACGGCGGGCTGTTTCTTCCTTCTTGGCCTGTGCAGCGGCCTTGCGCGCCTCAAGGGCAGCAGCCTTTTGCGCCGCACGGCGTTCGGCGGCTTCGACCTTAGCCTGAGCTCGGGCGGCGGCCTTGGCGGCAGCAATCTTTTTAACGAGAGTCTTTTCCGGTTTTGTCGGCTTTAAGATTTTTTTCATGGCGGCCGCATGCCGTTCGGCTTCTTCTCGAGCGGCTTGTTCGGCGGCTTCTTCCTCGGCAGTTCGCATGGAAATGCGCACAACGGGAGGCGCAACGGCGGCTTCTTCTTCCTTAACACCCCAAAGCGAGAGAAGCTCTTTTTGGTCGGGCGCCGAACCTCTTTCACGCCGAGCGACCACGCTGGCTCGCACGAGTTTTTCAATATCCGGAAGCGGTAGACGGTTTAAATCGGCAAAGTTAATCAGACACCGTTTTGTGTCAAAACCGTCGATGGATGTAAAGAAGGGTTCCGCAGCACGGCGTTCGGCGACATACAGCGTCAGGAGCTTGTCGCGCGATTCGAGTGCAAAAAGCGGACCTCCGTTGAGTTCATAAAACACTAAACCGAAGCGCTTGCTTTCCCGCACTCCGCGGGCTGCACGACGAATAAGACTGGCAACACGCGCCATTGCAACGCGTCGATCCGGCGGTAAGCCTTGAAGAAAAACACCCAAGACCGAAGCACCAACCATAGTATAAAACCTCCCGACACAGGATAGGTCGGTTACCTCAAGATAAGGTAAACCAACATCAAGCCATTAATTTTACAGGAATATTTTGTTTTCTGTATGGTGCAAACAGGCGAAAATCAACGAAAGAAGGCGTATGTTGCGTGAAACGGAACTTTCAGAAAAGTTCCGAGCGTATTGCGATGGCAGGGAATTGTCGGAATGCCTCCTGCGGCATCGGTGCGCTTGACCCAACGAAATTGCGAGAGAGCACCGTTGGGGTTGCCGCGCGGCGTTACTTCAAAAAGAACGTCTTTCATGCGCGAGTTCGAGCCCGAGGTGTCGGCCGCAGAAATCGTAGCTTTCAGGTAGCTGCCGTCGGCGGAACGGAACGTAAAGTCGGCGCCTTGTTTAGCAAAGACGTTACCCGAGGCGTCCCGAATGAGAACTTCCGGTGCGACAAAGCGCCAATAGTAGCCGCGTTTATCGGCGGTGCATTGAAATTGTTGATTTCCGGATCCTACGTAAGTAGCACGAAGCAAGGAGCCGTCCGGGGGAGATACCGAATCGACAAGCCACGTCGAGCAGCCGCTTAACACAAGTGCCGTGCACGCTAAAAGAAGAAAACGGGTTTTCATGGTGTGGGTGCCTCATCGGAAGCGGTCGACTCCGGATTTGATGCCTCGCTTCCTGCGTTTTTTGGTGACGTCACAATCGGAATCGGTGTCAGAGGTTTGACGGTGTGAGCCGGCGTGCTTGCCGGAAACTCTTCTCGAGTTGTTTCCCAAATCGTGTCATTTAAAAGACGCAGATGGGAAATCGTGCCTCCTTTTTGCGGAAACGACATCAGCCAAATGCACGTTGTTTTCGGCGAGCGCGGCTTACTGCCGGTTCGGAAAAGGCTTAAATCCGGGCCGTCGTTAGCATTGGTGGCAAAGGACAAAAACTGATTGAGTGTGAAAGGCTTCGGTTGTGTTGCAAGAAGCTTCTGAATCTGAACTAAGCGCGCGGCCGAGCTCGCCGGAATGGTTCGGTTGGATTGGGTTGCATCCGTGAAGATGAAGTGATTGGTGTGGGCAATCGCTCCCGCATCAAGGCGTCTTACGACAAAGCGTCCGTTCGGTAAACATTCGACAATAGCGGTTTCGGTTTTATCGGCTAGGACATAAATCATCGGATAGCCTGTGAAAACACGGTGCTGTTCGAGCGCTTGGGACACGGAACTGCAGTTACGGATGAGCCACTCTCCGCCGAACCAGCCTTCGGCGGATTTAAAGCGTTTGGCAAACAAAGTCAATCGCTCATCTCGAGGTACGGAGGCAGCGGAAATCTGACCGACAAATAACCCTTTTTGGTTCAGTCCGGCCTCAAAGCGATGCGCTTTCCCGACGTACAGCCCCTTAAACGGGAGGCTTCCTTCTTCGGTGATGGCAGCAAGCGTTTGTTCGCTGGCCAAATCATCTCGCACATAGGCCAGCATGGTCTGGCCGTTTTCCCCCGAATCGGGACCGCGAACGGACCAAAAGGTGCTCGCGAGCGAGGCGGTTGCAACTGACGTCAGTACCAAAGCTAAGAAAGACTGTCCAATAGGAGCCATCGCAATGAACCTAATCGAAAAAAATTGTCAACGTTAGCCTAGCACGCTTGTCGGGAACGCGCACGAAGAACCGGCATACTATGGATTTTGCGTTAAGTCCGAGTCGCGGATTTGGTCCGTGATGGAAGACGCTTTTTTACGAAACACGCACAAGGCGACCAACACCAGAAGAGCACAGGCCAAGTAGGGAAGACCGGCGGCCGGGCCGCTTGGGTGACCGATGACAACCGTCAGAAGCGGTGTCCCGATTGCCGGAGCCACAGCTCCCATCAGGGCGCCTAAAGAATTGAGGGCTCCGATGTTTTTTCCTTGGTCATCGGCTGACGCCGTGCGACTGATGGCACTTGTGAGGATGGGACCGACCGTCCCTCCGATTGAATACGCACAGCAAAAGAAGACGGCAAAAAGACCGACCGGCGAGAGTGCAATACCCACCAGGCACAAAGAACTGACACACAAGGACGCAACGATGATGCGGGAGGCTTTGTAACGGACTAAAAGCGGTCTGAGTGCAAAGCCCTGAATAAAGGACATCGACGCACCGAGGGCAAAAATCGACGCCCCGATTAAAAGCGGCGTAAAGCCGTAGCGAAATTCCGTGTAAAGCGCCCAGGTGCACTGCAAAAGGCTATTGGCAAGAGTCGTTAAACCGAAGACAAGGAAAAACGGACGGCTTTCTTCTTTTTTTAATAGGCGCGGGAGTGTGAGGAAAGCATTTAATGAGGTAAACAAAGCCGGAGTCTTTTTGTCGGCCGGAATCGATTCGGGTAGCAACAGTGCGCCGTACAGAAAATTGAGTAACGCCAGGGCGCTGGCAAGCACGAACGGAAATGCCGGATCGGTTTGTCCAGCAAGGCCTCCGATGGCCGGCCCCACAATAAATCCGAGGCCGAAAACCGCCCCGAGACGACCGAACATGGCAGCGCGCTCTTTTCCGCACGTGATGTCGGAAATGTAGGCTTGGGCGACAACGGTATTGGCCGATAGGGCGCCTCCGATGATGCGACTTACAAGAATGAGGGGTAGGGAGGCGAAAAAGGCTGGAACGGCAAATGTCAGACCTAAGCCGAGAATTCCGACCAAAAGCACGGGCCGTCTTCCGAGTTTATCCGAGAGGGCTCCTAAAAGGGGGGAACTTAAAAACTGCATAAGCCCGTAGCTCACCATGATGATGCCGTACCACCAAGTCTGCATGTCCTGAGAGGTCGAGAGGGTTCCGATCAGGCGCGGTAAGACGGGAATAATCAGCCCGATGCCCAGGGCGTCTAGGAAAACGCAGGCAAAAACAAAACCGGATTTAGGTCGGAGAATCATGGCTGATGCGTTTTCAATCCGAATAACGCAATCATACGGATTTTGCACGGGCTGGAAGCCAAGATCCCCTGTAAAAACGCAGGAGGAAAATCGCCCCGCGGAAAAAGAGCTCCAAACACATGGCAATCCAAACACCAATCAGCCCCATGGATTGGGCCAGCCAGAAGGCAAGCGGCAGTCGCACAATCCATATGCTCGCCAGATTCATGGCACTCGGGATAAGGGTATCGGCCGCTCCGAGGAAACAGCCGTAGGCGACAATGGAGGCGGCAAACATCGGTTCGGCAAACGCCTCGATGCGTAAAATCGTTGCACCGAGTTTGACGATGTCCGAATCGGGTGTCATCGTGGCGATAATCGGCTCGGCGGCGACAAACATGACAACTCCCATGAGGGTCATCACGGCCATTCCGATGGCAATGGTCACGCTCCCGATTTCACGGGCACGAGTGACCTGTCCTGATCCGACGGTTTGTGCCGTTAAGGTCGTCGCTGCTTCTCGGATGCCGTACCCGGGCATGTAGCAAAGACTTTCGGCGGTAATGGCAAAGGAATGCGCGACCAAAGCCACGGTTCCTAACGGGGCCACGATAACGGTAGAGACAATTTGGGCGCCGCTCATCATGATACGCTGGGCACTCACGGGTACGCCGATACTCAAAGAGCGCATCAGGTCCGCAAGAAGCGGGACAAAGGAACCTTGTCGTTTAATAATCGAAAGGTGGTCGGATTTGACGCAGGCAAACCAGCAGGACGCGAGCATCACGAGCGCTGTGGCCAAAACCGTGGCCCAGGCCGCTCCCAGGACTCCGAGATTAAATCCCGGAACAGCAAGGTCCAGACCGATCACCGAGACGGTGCGCGGCGGGAAAATAAAAAGAGCATTAAAGACAACATCGAGCACGCACATCGCGACCCCGAGTAGGCTCGGTATTTTCATGTTGCCGCTCACGCGTAGCATGCCGGTCTCTAGGAAGTTGACCATCACGAGCGGCCAGGAGGCAATTACAATGAAAAAATACTCCGAGGCAAATCCGGCAACCGGGTCGCTTGCCCCGAGCCAGGTCGGAAGATTTGAGGCAATAGCAAGTCCGACGGCAGCAAGCGCCGTCCCCCACAGAACCGTCACGGTTAAAGATTGGCGCATCAGAGAGCGGACGGCTCTGTCGTCTTGCGCTCCGATGGCTTGACCGGCCAGAACGTGAAAACCCGTAATACCGGCACTTCCGATACCCCAGAACATCCAGATAGTTGTGGAGACAAGCCCGACGCCCGCGGCCTCGTGCGAACCTAAATGCCCGAGCATGGCCATGTCGATGTAGTGCATGAGAACCGAGGCGAGCTGTGCAATGATGGCCGGCACGGAAAGCAGCGTAACAAGGAGAATTTGTTCGCTGCGCTCGAAACAGTTCGCACGACGAAGCCTATCCATGAGGGCTTCGGTGCTCGGCATTGTGATCGGAAAAAGAGACGACATAGAAAAAAGAGGGATTTGCCGAGAATTTTAAGACGCTCCGAGGCCTTTCCGTTTGGAAAGCTCGTCTTTTTGCGTCAAGGATTCCCAGCGCTCGTAGGCCGCATCGATAAGAGGCACGAGTTCATCCATGCGCTCCTTGTCGCGTTTGATTTCGTCTACGGGTCTTTTGTGGTATTCCGAATCGGAAAGTTTGGCTGTCAGGGCGACTTGTTCGGCCTCAAGATCCTCGATATGTGCCGGAAGAGACGCAAGTTCCCGGGCTTCTTTGTAACTTAATCGCACGCGCTGCGTTGCCGTGTTGCGTACGCGTTTGGGCTTGGCAGGGGACGCCTCTTTCGTGACCTTTGCAAGCGTGAGGCGCTCGGATGTCGTAGCTCGAAACCAATCCTCGTAACCGCCGACGTACTCACGCCACGTGCCGTCGGGATTGTCGTAGTGCGTCGGAGCCAATGTTTGTGTGACGACATTATCTAAAAAGCGTCTGTCGTGGCTGACAAGAAGAACGGTCCCGGTGTAGTCGGCAAGGGTCTGCTCCAAAAGTTCCAACGTGTCGATATCCAAATCGTTTGTCGGCTCGTCTAAAACCAGAAGATTGACCGGCAGGGCGAAGAGCCGTGCGAGCAACAGGCGATTTCGCTCACCGCCCGAAAGAGTTGAAACGCGAACGTTGGCTTTTTGCGGAGAAAAAAGAAAATCATTTAGATAGCTCATGATGTGTTTTTTCACACCGCCGATTTCCACCCAATCACTGCCCGGGGAAATGGTTTGCGCCACAGTCTGATTTAAATCCAATTGGGCGCGCAACTGATCGAAATAGGCTACGGAAAGATTCGTTCCCAGTTTGACCGTACCGCTATCGGCTGGTAGCTTTCCGAGGATTAGTTTGAGGAGCGTGGTTTTTCCGGTTCCGTTTTTCCCGAGGAGTCCGAGTTTGTCGCCGCGCATGACGCGCAAATCAAGCGACTTGACAATCGGACGGGCTCCGAACGATTTGGTAAGAGCCTTAGTTTCGATGACGACTTTTCCGCTTCTTTCTCCTGTGTCTAGACTCAGCCGCACGCTTGAAAGCGCATCGCGCCGTGCTTGCCGTTCCCTCCGCAATTGTTCTAAGCGCCGCACGCGACCCTCGTTACGGGTGCGCCGAGCTTCGATTCCCTTGCGGATCCAAACTTCTTCTTGGGCCCAAAACTTGTCAAACCGTCTGCGTTGCAAGGCCTCGGCATAGAGCTCCGTTTCTTTTGTCTTTTCGTAGGCTTGAAAGTTTCCCTCGTAGGAACGGAGCATTCCGCGATCGAGTTCCGCAATGCGTGTGGCTACGGCATCTAAAAAGGCGCGGTCGTGAGTCACGACAATCAAAGAGCGAGTCCCGCGAAATTCCTCTTGCGCAAGAGTTTCAAGAACGCGAATGGTTTCAATGTCAAGGTGATTGGTCGGTTCATCGAGGAGTAGCAAATCGGGTTTGAGCGCAAAGGCAAGCGCTAAGGCGGCACGCTTTTTCTCTCCGCCTGAGGCACTTTCAGGGTGCACCGCGCCGTCGACGCCGAACCGATCCATGTAGGCATTTAAAAGTGCCTTTTCGGAAAAAAGCGTTGGTTCATCGCCTTTAAAAAGAGCCCCGGCTCGAAGGTAAAGGCTTTCAAGAAGGGTCGATGCCTCAGGTAGTATCGGCTCTTGTTCGACAAGGATGCACCGAGTGCCGGTGACGATTCTGAGTTCGCCTTCGTCCAAAGGAACAAGGCGGGAGAGAACCTTAAGTAGGGAGGTTTTTCCCGTTCCGTTACGCCCGATTAACCCGACTCTCTCACCTTCTTGCAGCGAAAAAGCAGCCTTATCTAAAACAGGCAAATCGCCCCAACTTAACTGGGCTTCCGAAAGCATCAGTACCGGCATGATTACGGGGCGGCTTGTTGTGCATCCGCGGCCCTTTCCGTCTGATCGGGAGCGTCTTGTGCGGGCGCTACGGTCGCAGGCTTTTGGGCCTTGGCTTTCGGGGTCGCCAGGCGCGAGACCGGATCGATGACGTGAAAGTCAATGAGCTCTTCGGGCGAGAGCATACGAATCGAGCCGTTGGAAATCATGGCACAGGCCCCGTGACGCGTCACAACGGGCGAAAGATCCATATTAAAACTCAGCGACCCCGTGAGCCCGGTAAGCTCACCTGCGGTCTGTCCGCGTGCAATGCTGTTGGCAATGCTCAAGGCATCGACACCGAGCGCGAAGAGTTGTTTGGCGACCAGACCGGCAGGGGGCGGCACGTGGTAGGCCGCTTCAAACGCCTCGTCGTTGTAGGTCAGAATAAACGGAGAATCCACGAAGCCGACTTGTTTTAAATCGTACGTTAAGGCCTTGGCCGAGGAGTCGGTCTCGGGATTCCCCGGGTAAAGAAGCGAGGTGCCCCAAAGACGCGTGCGAAGCGGCAGGCGCGGACGAATCTGCGAGGCCGTGGAGGCATCGAGTGCCATAAAAACGGCGTAGTAGGGCGGTTCGGCAAGGGCGGCTTGTGCGCGGCGTTCGGCCGACTCACGCGTTTGACGCAACTGTTGCTGACGCCAGCCCAAGGGATCGACCTCCTGGTCAATCGGCTCTTCCGGTTCGATTTCCGGGTCGTCATCTTCGACGACAAGCTCGAAAAACTGTGTGATACGCTGCAGGTCTTTTAAATCGATGGTCAAGCGGTCCGGCGCAAACCCTAATGCCGTCAACTTTTGACAAAACGCCGCCGAGATACGTTTTTGCAATGGTTTGTCTTGATCGAGAACCAGCACTTTGGGGCGTTCGCCTGTTTCCGTCAGGCGCGGTAAGGCCTGGATTCCGAGATCGGCTACGTAGGCCGCATCGGTCTCAAGCGATAGCCCCGCCATCAAAAGACCGCGTGGGAAAAGACGCGGCTCATAGCGCACGTTTTCCGGAGCGATGTCTTTGGCTAAAACAAGGCCGGGAACTTTGAGGTTAGCGGCAATGGAGCCGCTCGATTCGGGGTTGAGGACTCCGTCTAAAGCCGGATTTCCTTCCGAAAGTGCTTCTTGCTGTGCAAGGATTGTGGCATTTAATTCTCGAGCAGCCGCATCCGCAATCCTTCGGGCTTCTTCTTGCATTTGCCGCTCTTGAATTTCCTCGGGCGTGAGCGGAATGGCCGTATCCAACTCAACTTGATTGAGCGTGACAACCGGAAGCGGCAGATAGTCCATTTTGGCGATTTGCTCAATGGCGTTTCGATCGAGCGGTCCGATGGCGGCTAAGGCACCGGCATTGGCAGCGGCTTTCAGTTGGTTGGCAACGTTGTCATCGGCCCCGGGACGAATCAAAAGCACATGAGCCGGATTGGGCAAGGCATAATTAGCGGCTAAGACGCCGTCTAAGGCATACTGAGTGACGGCATCAAAACGCGACTTTTTTCTCGGAAGAATGAAGGCCAACTTAACGGGTTCGGCTTTATTGGGTGTTCCGTCATCGGCAACCTGGGCGGTTTCCGGCGCAGGGGCCGAAGGCGGTTGAGCGAAAACACTTGCGCAGACGGTTGCCATCAGCGGGAAAAGAAGACCGGCAAACAAGGGGTGCTTCACGATGCAATCCGAAAATATGAATGGTTTACAAAATAGTGCACTGATGCGGGCGGCGGGCCTGACCGAACAGTCGTTCCCGAGCGCAACGCTTTATATTGTAGGACTTCCCATCGGAAATGCGGCCGACATCACGTTGCGTGCCCTCTGGACACTGTCTCTTTGTAACACTATTGCCTGTGAGGATACGCGAGAAACGCGAAAATTGCTTGATCGGTATGCGATTAGCACGCCTTCTGTCTCCGTTCACGAACACAATGAACGTGCTGGAGCGCAAAAACTCATCGAACGCTTAAGGGCCGGGCAGCGCGTGGCTCTTGTCACCGATGCCGGGACGCCGGCTGTCAGCGATCCGGGCGCGCGCGTTGTCCAAAGCGTACGCGATGCAGGCTTTCGTGTTGTTCCCGTTCCCGGGGCTAGTGCCTGCATTACGGCCATGAGTGCGGCCGGGCTTGATGCGTATCGCTTTACCTTTGCCGGGTTTATTGAGCCGAATAAGAAGGCACGGGATGCAGCGCTGACCGACCTATGCCGACGCGGCGAGGCTTTTGTTTTGTACGAAGCGCCGCACCGTATTTGTGAGCTTTTGCTGCTGCTCGCAGAAAAACTTCACGCCGGTCGCCGTGTTGTCATTGCGCGGGAAATCACCAAACGCTTCGAGTCGTTTTATGCACTTGACTCCGAAGAACTCGCATCGTGGGCTAAGACTCATGAGCCCAAAGGCGAGTATGCCGTTCTTGTTGACGAAAAAACTGCACGCAGTACCGATGCGCCCGATGAGCAGACGCTGCGATGGGCAAGGGCAATCGCCGGCGAGCTTCCCGTGAGTCGTGCCGCTGCGCTTGCCGCCAAGGTCTCGGGTGTCAAGCGCGAAGTGCTTTACACGATTCTTTTAAACGAGAAAAACGCACACCGATCCGATTAGTTCGGATGGAGGTCTTTGTCGCGTGGTTTTTGCTTTCTATGCGCGACACAGGCATCGAAAAGTCCGTTCGGAAGAATACGCATCAGTTTGGCAAGAACACCCATCTGCCAGGGAATGGTTTTGTAACTTGTCTTCGCATCGATTGCTTGAATGGCAATGCGTGCAAACGCATCGGGCTCTAAAAGAAACGGCATCTTGTAAGGGTTTTTAGCCGTGAGCGGTGTTTTGACAAACCCCGGAGAGAGCGTTGTTACACAGATGCCGTAAGGGCGCACGTCGTTGCGAAGGCTTTCCAGGTAACTGATGACAGCGGCTTTACTCGAGCAGTAAGCCTCGCTGCCGGGAAGACCCCGAATACCCGCTACTGACCCGATTCCGACAAATTGTCCCCGACCGCGCGATTTCATCGGTGTGATAAAGCCGTGAAAGGTCGACGCCATGGCAAAGACATTGGTTTTGTAGATACGCTCCAAAACGTCCAGGTCTTCGAAGTATTCGGTTTTCACTCCGATGGAAATCCCGGCGCAGGCAATGACGATATCGGTCGCTCCCTGGGATTCAAAATCCTGTGCGGCCGCTAAAAGGTCTGTCCTGTTTGTCACATCCACCGCATAAGGGACGTGCTTTTCGGCAAAAGGCAGTGTTTTGATAAAGGATGCCAGCTTATCAGGGTTGCGCGCCACAAGACCGAGTGTGTCGCCGCGGGCGGCAAAAGCCCGACTTAAGGCGGCTCCGATTCCGCTTGATGCTCCGGTGATGAAAACGCGCATGGCATGTCTCCCTTAAATTCTCTCGGCTTTGACTCGGTCCACAAGCATGCGTACGGCTTCGATGGCACGCGGGCGTGAGCCTGTCATGTGGGGCGCGGTGATAAAGCGCCCGGCAATACCGATGACCGGGGTTGAGTCGATGTTGTATTGTTGCCAGATTTGGGAAGCCTGACGCACTTTGTTGCGGACGACAAAACTTTCGAGCGTCGCATTCCAGTGGGGCGCATCGATGCCGTGTTCGCCGGCCCATTTTTCGATATCGACCTGAGCTTCCTGGATAGTGTTCCACGGATGCTCCCCTTGTAGCATCCATTCCCAAAACGTCATGTGCAGTTCCTGTAGACGACCGAGCGCTTCAAAGGCGTAGTAAATCTTAGGGAACAGCTCGAAGCTTTCTTCCCAAGCGACGGGAACAGGAATAACGTGCACATCGGGGTCGGAAGAGACCGACTCGGCATACTCGTGCATTAAAGGCGCGAGCCGATAGCAGTGCGGGCAGGTGTAAGCAAAAAAGTCATGCACGCGAATCGGACGCCCCGGATATTTGACGGGCGGGTCAACAAGAATAAAGTCCTTGCCCTCGACCAAAGGCTTGGATTCGGTTGCAAGACAAAAGGCCGGAGAGGTCACACCTATCGTTGCCGCACCGGCTAAAAGGTCACGTCGTGAAGTCATAGTGCTGCTAGTCTCTTAGGCGCAAAAGTTCGCCTTTGATGGAATTGTCCGCCAATGTCTGCTTGATTTCTTCGGCTTGCTCTTGAGTTTCAAACGGTCCGATGCGAACGCGGTAAAGACGTTGTCCTCGCTCGTTACGGTAAACAATTTGGGCATCAAGTCCGATAAAGGCAATACGAGCCCGCATGCTTTCGGCATCGACGTTTTGGCTGAAAGCACCGGCCTGAACCCAGTATTTGACAGGAACGGCACTGTCTTCCTCGGCGGCCGCATCTCCGGCTTTGACTGTGGCCACTTTGGCGGTATTAAGTTCCACTCCCTGGCCCTCGGCATACAGGTTCTTATTGGGGTCCTGTTTGCCGTCCATCGTGATGTCAACGAGTTTAGATCCCTGTTGGACCTTGGCGACAAAGGGAATCGGTGCCTTTGTAATCCACAGCGCAACACCTGCGGACACGGCGAAGGCGAAAACAGCGCCGAGTGTGAAGGACCAGAAAAGCGCTTTAAGGCTGAAATTGGCACGCGTTTGATTCATCTGAGTTTCCCAAAAAGGTTCACATGTGTTCCGGAGCGCTGATTCCGAGGACAGCAAGCCCGTTGGCCAGCACTTGTCGGCTCGCCAGTAGGAGGGCTAAGCGGGCATTGCGCTCCCGTGCGTCGTCAACAAGAATTCGTTCGGCATTGTAAAAGGCGTGAAAGGCCGCAGCGAGGTCTTTTAAGTAGACACACACAAGGTGAGGGGCAAGGTCGCGCGCGGCAATGCTCAAGGTCTTACCATACGCCGAAAGACACTGAGCCAGGGCTCCTGCGGCATCGCTTTGCAAAACGGAGAAATCGGCCTTAGAAGCATCCTCAAAAGTCGGAACGGCAAAGCCCTTTTCTTTGGCCTGTGCGAGAACCGAGCAAATGCGAGCATGGGCATACTGTAAGTAATAAACGGGGTTTTCTTCGCTCTTACTTAAGGCCAAATCTACGTCAAAGACAAATTCCGCATCGGACTTTCTCGAGACGAGGAAAAAGCGAGCGGCGTCGCGACCGACCCAGTCGACGATATCGCGAAGCGTGACGTACGTGCCGGCGCGCTTACTCATCTTGACTTCCTGTCCGTCTTTGACGACAAGAAGCATCTTATGAAGGACGTATTCGGGGAAGGTCTTCGGAATGGCCATGCCGAAGACAGGTCCTGCCACTTGCAAGCCGATTTTGACGCGGGCAACGGTACCGTGGTGATCGGAGCCCTGAATGTTAATAGCTCGGTCAAAGCCGCGTTCGAACTTCGTTAAGTGATAGGCCACATCGGGGACAAAGTACGTGTAGTGACCGTCTTTTTTGCGCATCACGCGATCTTTGTCATCGTGAAAATCGGCAAACGCCGAATCGGTGGTTTTAAGCCACAGGGCCCCGTCGGCCTCATAGGTGTAGCCCGAGTCGATGATGGCCGCGACGGTTCTTTCGACTCGCCCTTCGGTATAAAGCGAACTTTCCAGATAAAAATTGTCAAAACCGACGCCGAGCGCTTTTAAGTCCGCATCCTGCTCGTTACGCAAAAAGGCTACTGCGTAACGGCGAACGGCTCGGGTATCATTGATGTCCCCCGTACTTTCAATGACGGTTTGATCGGGCAACGTGATACGCATGCATTTGAGGTAATCGCGGGCAATCTCGAAAATATAGTCGCCGTGGTAGCCGTTTTCGGGGAAATCTTCGGGTTTGGCCATACCCTTAAGTTCTTTGGCCCGAGCCTGAACCGAGAGCGTTAAGTTGTCGATTTGTACTCCGGCATCGTTGTAGTAAAACTCACGCGTAACGCCGTACCCTTGGGTGGCCATAATGCGCGAAAGAACGTCGCCTAAGGCTCCCTGTCGGGCGTGGCCTAAGTGTAAGGGTCCCGTGGGGTTGGCCGAAACGTATTCCAAAATAACTCGCTTGCCGCAACACGCCTCGCTTGCCCCGTACGCGTCTTTTTTCGTCAGAATGTCGGCAATCACGGCAAACTTCGAATCGGTATTTAGGCGGAAATTAATAAAACCCGGTCCGGCAATCTGGACGTCGCTTAAAAGACGTGTGAATTCCGGATCTTTTTTCATGGTCTCAACAAGAGAAGCGGCAATCTCACGCGGATTGCGTTTTAAGGCCCGGGCGCATTGCATGGCAACCGTACAGGCTAAATCCCCGTGTGAAAGATCTTTGGGTTTTTCGACACGAACCGGGACATTTGTGATACCGATGGTATCAAGCGCTCGCGTAATGAATCGGACAAGGTTTTCGTTTTCAATCATAGTTGACAAGCCAAAAAGGGATTTCGTAACCCGTAACTGTAGCAAACTACGGAAAATCGCAGTTAGCGTCGTTTCAGGTGTCCTTTCGGAGAAAGAGCAAAAAGCCGGCCCCCCAGGTTCCGGCTTTTCGTGTGGTTTTCCTTAAAAATCCTCGCGGTCAGGCACGTCGGCGCTTATCGCGTTCGAGCATGGCGTAGGCGGAGTGATTATGAATGGATTCGAAGTTTTCAACCTCAACGCGGTACGCCAGAATGCGTTTGTCGGCATTGAGTTTCCCGGCCACATCGCGTACGGCATCTTCAACGAACTTGGGGTGCTCGTAGGCGTACTCGGTCACGAATTTTTCATCGCTACGCTTGAGTCGACTCCACAACTCGCACGAAGCGCCCGATTCGGCAATCCGAATTTGTTCCTCCAGGGAAAGATTTCCGTCAATCTCGGCGGCAATCGTGATGTGCGAGCGCTGATTGTGGGCGCCGTACTGACTGATTTCTTTGCTACAGGGGCAAAGGCTTGTGACCGGGGCCTGAATTTCCTGAAGGACGCGTGTTTGACCGCCTTTTCGTTCCGCCGTAAAACACACTTCGTAGTTCATGAGGGAACGAAGACCGGAAACGGGGCTTTTTTTGTTCACAAAGAACGGGCAACGAATCGAAATGTAGCCGCTATCCGAACTTAAAAGCGTGAGCATCTTTTCCAAAAGATGCCGAATCATCGCAACGCTTAAAGGCTCTTTGTTTTCCGACAACAAGGAGACATACCGCGACATATGGGTCCCGCGATGCTCGGCGCCTAAAGCAACGCACATCGTGACGTGGGCGATGGTCGGCTGCTTGCCGCTTTCGCAGGCAATGGACATCGGGAAAGTAAGCCCCTTAATACCGACACGGTCAATGTCGATGTGACGTTCGTCTTCAAGACTCTGAACGTCCGGGAGGCAATTAGGCATGTTTTTTTTCAAAATTTCAGACATAGAGCGCAATTTTCCCATAAATTGCTAAACATTGCTTACACATCGCAAGATTATTCGTCGCTACAATCTAACCGAACGCTCGAATCGGCATTCCGAATTCGGCGAAAACGGTAAATCGGATTAAAAAATGATCTTTATCAACGGTCGCGGAATCAATCCGCTGGTTACGATTGCGGCAATTGCCCTGATTATTTTCATCGGCATCCTTTTGTTGCCGATTATCGGCGGTCTGTTTCTAGTGTTTTTGGCTGTGATTGCCGGACTTTCGCTTTACGGAATTTACTGGCGCTGGCGTCACGGAGATCCGTTCACGCGGATGCAAGAGGAAATCAAAGCTCAAATGAAGCAGGCCGAAAGGTTTGAGGAGCAAGCCGAGCGCGAAAGCCAGGAGCAATCGCCCTTTGATGTGCGAGAGCGCCAAACACCGCAGGGTAAACGCGCGCGCGTCGGCGTCAAGCGCGTCACGGAAGTGGAAGATGCTGTGATTGTCGACGAAATCTCTCGGCGTTCCTAAAACTTAAAGAAATCCCGAATGTTTTTCCAAAAACGAAGGCGCTTGGTAAGGCTTTCGCTTGCCGGCGACTTCTCGTTTTTGATTTGGTCGGGGGACTCAATGGTCCACGTCGGGTGTGTGATGGAACCGGTAACGCCGACCGTTAAGAGCCCCGGGGTGACTTGTGCCCCCGGAGCCCTAAGTACTTGCGCCGTTCCTGAAAGCGTTTTTTCCGTGAGTTGAACCGCAAGGGCCCCGGATAGGCGACTCGAGGCGTTACGCGCAACGAGATTGGAGACGGAAAGTGTTTGACCGGAAACGGAAATATCTCCTGTTATTTCATCAAAATCCGTGGCAAGCCGTTCTTCGGTGTCGTTCGGCGTGCGGGTACGGGCTTGTGAAATGTCAATGCCGCGAACCTGACCTTGAAGAATCCGGATTTTGCCGCCTCCGGTGAGAATCTCCGGGTCGGCGCCGCGCCCCGAAAGACTGAGTTGAGCGGTCAATGTTCCGGTCATTGGGACCGGATCGGCGCTCTCGGCAAAAAGACCTTCCACGGAGCACGCATCGCATGTCCCGTTCCAGGACCACTTAGCATCGTCCGAAAGTTGCGCGGTGCTTTCGACGCGCCCTCCGGCTACGTTGGAAACAGCATCCGTAACGTAAAGCGTTCCCGCGGTCAATTTGAGTTTGGCCGTCAATTGTTCGGCCGTCAGAGACGCCAAGCACAGCTTCCCGATACGAATTTCACCGGTAAAGTCCGCCGAATTGAGCCACGAAGCATCCGACATGTCCGGCAGGCTCTCAAGATTCACGTCAGCAACGCGAATCGTGCCGGCTAATCGCGGAAAGCCGTCCCACTCGGCACTTCCTTCGTAGGTAAAGGCCGAAGGACCGACGGCGCCGACCAAATCCAACACAAGACGCTCGTCGGTGGTGCTCCCTGAGGCTTTGCCCTTGACGGTTGCCGTCAGAGGCGTTTGAGTAGCCCCGATTCCCGGAATCGAGACCGAGCCCGAAATGTTGGTCACATCAATGGCGTTCGTTTCACAATTGATGTTAATGCCGGCCGAAAGCGTTAAATCGGCCTGAGCGCTTTCCAACGCCTTACGATAGGTAAGCTTGATTTCCGGTGTTGCAAGCCGTGAGGCATCGGCGAGAAAGTCGGCCACATCCAACGTGACTTCTCCGCGCGTTTGGTCGGAAGCGCAAACGGAGGCTTTCAGTGCCAGTCCGCTTACCTGCGAGGGAGTCAAACGCAGGCGTTTTGCCGAGGCAAGAACGATGTTTTCACCGGCGGTACTGGCAAGAGTGCCGCTTGCCGCGATGTCTCGGAGCGTCAAGGCGCTTGCGGAGGCGGAAAACTGAAGCGAGGTTTTGAGACTTAACGTCCCGATCGGGGAGGATGCACCCCGCCCGTCTGTGATTTCGCTAACGTGAAAACTCGCTTCGAGCGGGGTTTCCATTTCAGGCGAGACGACTCCGAGTGTCAGATTTAATTGGTCGAAAAGAACGGTCGAAACGTCACTGTTTGCAAGAACGCGGACGGAAGAATTCTTAAGGCAAACGTTTTTAATGCGAAGTCCGTCCGGAAACCGTGTCGCCCCGAAGGCTTCTTTGAACGCATCGTCTCCGAAAAAGGAGTCTTGAGATAGATAGGTTTTTAAGCCGCTTATCGTCAAGTCTTGCACGCGCACGACACCTAAGGGAAGAGACCAAAGCGAGATGTGTGCCTGAGTCGAATCGATGTCGGCCAGGACGTCGGTGCCGTCTAACCTTGTAAGCTGTAGTTTCGGAAAATCGATGACAAGGTCGGGGAAGCGCTTTAACGAGACCGGTCCCGAAAGAGTCACTTGTGCATTAAGGGCCTCTCGGGCAAAGCGACTTAAGGCGTCTTGTGCCGTTTGCGGCGTCACAAAGTAGTAAAGCGCTCCGACGCCGATTCCTAAGGCCACAATCCCCAGGCAGACCAAAACGAAAAAACACTGTGTGATGCGGCGCACAATGCGACCCGTTCGGCTGACAAATCGTCCGAAGCGACTGTCGGAAAAATCACGGCACGTAGCGGCTTTTTCACATCGCCACGCACGAAAGCGACGAAATGGGCATGCGAAAAAAGAGGCCGTCTTCGTCCGAAAAGACGACAAATGCTCGCGAATGCCCAGGTGCGGTGTCTTGAAGTGAAAACCAAACGCCATAGCGGTAGCTCCGGTCAGTCAATCTTGAGTTTGCCCTTGATGGCATTCAGATTGGACCGAATGTTTTTCCGGATGTTCGATTGCAAATTCGGTGCCAAACGTTCCAGGGCATCGAGTGTCATAAAAATCGAACTTTTTCCTTTGTTGGAAAGCTCCCGAAAGCGCCGTAGCAAATCGCTTTCTTCTTGTAGGGGTCTTAACCGTTCATTCGTGATGATGTAGTTGGCATCGAATCCGCAGGCCGTCAAGCGCGCCATACAAAACAGTCCCGGATCGACTAGACCGTCTTCGACTTTCTGGTATTGCTCAATCGGAATTCCGATCAGTTGCGCAATCTGCTTTTCCGTAAAGCCCAAACGCTCACGCTCAGTCCGAAGCCGAGCGGCGACTGCTTTGTGCTGTTTGAGAGTGACAAGCGCCATAGGAACATCCTCGATAGTGCCTGATAAGTCTATATCGTACGGGCGTTGGCGTCAGTTTTTGTCCGGTGCCAAAACATGACTTCCGTCAAAAATCGGAATGAATATATCAGAATTTGTTTTCCCGACCTGAATATAGACCTGAGTCATACCGAGTTTTTCGGCATGCCTGATCACGCGTTGGTATTCCAGAGTCGTAAGCGGTCGATTGATTTCCGGATGCCGTGCAGCCTTAAAAAGCGGCATGTACTGATTCATGATAGAGACGATAACGGTATCGCCGAAGGTTTGATCGATCCAGTCCAAACACCGGCAACTGTCACGCCAAAGCCGCGGAAGCACCAGGTGTCGAATCAGAACGCCGCGTGTCATCAGCCCCTCTCGGCTTTTTTCAATCGGGCCGACCATCTGAAACATGGTTCGAATGGCGACACGGGCAACATCAAAGTAGTCGGGAACACCCGAGTATTTGGCACCGTATCGAGAATCAAAGTACTTTAAATCGGGCATGAAGACATCGACAAGCCCGTCAAAGCGTCTTAGGGTTTCCGGGAGATCGTAGCCGTTTGTGTTGTAGACAACCGGAATGGTCAGACCGGCTTTTTTAGCCTCTGTAAGTGCAGGAACGATGCTCTCGGCATACTGCGAAGGCGTTACGAGTTCCAAACACGCCGCTTTGCGCTCTTGCTGCTCAAGGAAGATATCCCGCAGCCGCGCGGTGCTGACGGTAAGTCCCTTGCCCTCTTGACTGATTTCGTGGTTTTGACAAAAGCAGCATCGCATATTGCAGTGAGAGAAAAAGACGGTGCCGGCTCCGGTTTTCCCGCTCAGACACGGTTCTTCCCACGCATGTAGGCTCACAAGAGCCACCTTCGGGGCCCAGGGGCTCCGACATAAGGCTCTTTTAAGACCTTCCGAAGAGTCTCGGTCCGCATTGCATCGACGCGGACACAGATTACAAAGGTGCTCTGCCATAGCCAAAAAAGCCGCGGGCAGGCCCGCGGCTTACTTGTACGAAAAGCCGTCGGTTTAGGCCTTCGGGTCGTTACGCAAACGGATGTGCAGTTCGCGCAACTGTTTTTCATCCACAGGACTCGGAGCACCGGTAAGGAGGCACTGCGCACGCTGTGTCTTCGGGAAGGCGATCACATCGCGGATAGAGGGCGCTCCGGTCATCATCGTCACGATGCGATCGAGCCCGAAGGCGATACCTCCGTGCGGAGGAGCTCCGTACTGCAGGGCATCGAGTAGGAACCCGAACTTCAGGCGGGCTTCTTCCGGACCGATTCTCAAAGCCGAGAAGACCTTGCTTTGCACGTCGGCGCGATGGATACGCACGGAGCCTCCGCCGATTTCCCAGCCGTTCAAGACCATATCGTAGGCCTTGGCATAGCAGTGTTCCGGATCGGTTTCGAGCTTGTCGACATCCTCATCATGCGGGGCGGTAAACGGATGATGGCAGGCCATCCAACGACCTTCTTCTTCCGAGTACTCGAACATCGGGAAGTCGACAATCCACAAGGGCTTCCATCCCTCTTCAAACAATTTGTTCTTGCGCCCGAATTCTCCGAGACCAATCTTAAGACGCAAGGCTCCGAGACTGTCATAAACAACCTTGGCCTTGTCGGCGCCGAAAAAGAGGATATCGTTGTTTTGGGCTCCGGTCACTTCCAAGAGTTTGGCAAGGATGTCATCGGAAAGGTTCTTAACAATCGGGCTTTGCAGACCGTCGCGCCCCTTGGCCTTGTCATTGACCTTGATGTAGGCCAGCCCCTTGGCGCCGTAAATCTTGACGAATTCCGTGTAGCCGTCGATTTCCGAACGTGGCATGGAGCAAGCACCGGGCACGCGCAAGACAACGACTTTCCCGTTATGCAGTTGTGTGACGGAACTAAAGACCTTAAAGGTCGAATCCTTGACGATATCGGTCACTTCTTTGAGCTCGAGCTTGACGCGCAAGTCGGGCTTGTCGGATCCGAAACGCGACATTGCTTCGGTGTATTCCATGACGCGGAAGCGCTCGCCTTCGGGAACCAGATCAACGTTTAAAACCTTCTTGAAAACTGTTCGAATCAGTCTCTCGAACAGTTCTCGAATTTGTTTTTCATCGAGAAAACTCGTTTCGCAATCGATTTGTGTGAATTCCGGTTGACGATCGGCACGGAGGTCTTCGTCGCGGAAGCACTTGACAATCTGATAGTAACGGTCAAAGCCGGCCACCATCAAAAGTTGCTTAAATAACTGCGGCGATTGCGGCAGAGCAAAGAACATGCCGTCTTGAACACGCGACGGAACCAGATAATCGCGAGCGCCTTCCGGGGTGGACTTGGTTAAAACCGGTGTTTCAATATCGATAAAGCCCTCTTCGTCCAGAAAGCGGCGCACGGCTTGTGTGACCTTAAAGCGCAACTTCAAATTGTGCTGCATCTGCGGGCGACGCAAATCCAGAACACGATAGGTAAGACGGGCCGTTTCGCTCACGGTATCGTCATCGAGTTGGAACGGAGGCGTAAGAGACGGGTTGAGAATCTCGAGGCTCTTGCATAAAACTTCGACACCGCCGGAAATCAGGGCTTTGTTTTTTGTTCCTTCCGGGCGCGCACGCACGATGCCGCTTAACTTTAAGCAATACTCATTGCGAATCTTTTCGGCTGTGGCGAAAACGTCCGGGCAGTCCGGATCGCAAACCACTTGCAAAATACCTTCACGGTCACGCAGGTCGATAAAAATTACACCGCCGTGATCACGGCGGCGATGAGCCCACCCGTACAGGGTGACAGTTTGGCCGATGTACCTCTCGTCAATCAGGCCACAATAGTTCGTACGCATAGGTACTCCTTACGGTGCGGCATACAAAAGTAGGGGCCGCAAAAACCTCGTCTTCGCAAAGAAGACACGCAAAATACAAAAATTCCCGGCCGAAGTTTACCCCTAATCTGTATGAGGCGAAAAGAAAAATAACGAATTCGGAGTCGGTAAAATAGCCTTGTCGGCTCAAGGAGAAGTAAAAATGTTCCAAGGAAAAGTCCGCCTATTTGTAGCCCTGATTTGTGCTGTGGTTTTAACGGCTTGCTCGCATCCGCAACTCATTGATCTCGGTCAATCGCAAGAGGTCGTTCAAAATCAATTAGGTAAGCCCGATGCCGTGACACCGATGCCGAACGGAACGGTGCGCTGGACATACTCGTCGCAACCGTTCGGACAACAAGTCTGGTGGCTTTTCTTCGATCAGAACCAAAAGATGGTTTCTCGGGAGCAGGGTTTGCAGGAAAAGTATTTCCCGCTCGTGAAAATCGGTCAGTCCACCGAGGCCGATGTTTGGGCCCTATGGGGACCGTGTGCGGAAAAGTACGAGTTCCGACTTGTCGGAGAACACGCTTGGATGTATCGCTATAAAGACGGCGGAAATTTTGACATGGCCGTGTGGCCGCAGTTTGATAAAAACGGCATCGTCCGCAGTATGGATGTCACGCCCGACCCTTGGAAGGACCGAGACCGGTTTTTTCCCTGGTGTTTTTAGGCGAAAACTCGGACCGGGACGGCTCGGGTTTCCGCCGGGGCATCATTTTCTCATAAAGTCGATTTCACGCGGATGCACGATTCGGTGAAAGTCTTGGGTGTCGATGATAATCGAGGTGTCGCGAGAGCCGGCATTAAACGCTAATTCCTTGTAACGCGTAAAAAGTGTCGGGTCGGCAATGCCCAGAAGGTTTTCATGAAATGAAACGGGCGGGACGGCTCCGAAAATGCACCCAGTCAGGCCCATGACTTCCTCGGCACTGCAAAGTCCGGCACGGCGACCGCCTAAGGCCGCAGCAAGTTTCCCCAAATCAGCCTGGCAGTCGGCCGGCAACACGGCGAGGACATACTGCTTGACGCCGTTTCCCTTAACGAGACACACTAGGGCTTTGGCGCCCTGTCCGAGTTCCGTGCCGCGCACTTCGGAGACCGACTGACTCGAGCGTTCGCAAGCCGGGTGGTGAACAACACGGTATTTGGCTGCTCCGGAGTCAAAGAGGGCACAGAGTTTCCCCAAAACGTCTTGAACCATAAAATTTCCTTTGCGTCACAGACAAAATAATGCGATAGCATACGCCTATGCCAAATGAACTTAAAAACAGTTTTCTCATTGCCTCGCCCGTGATGATCGACGAGCGTTTTGCTAAGACGGTCATTCTTTTGCTTGAAAACCGAGCAGAGGGTTCTTTCGGTCTTGTGCTCAATAAGGAAGGGGAGTTTTCACTTTCCGAAGCTTGTGAGCAACTGGAGTGTCCGCCTCCCAGGCAGGACATCGCCTTCGGGTGGGGCGGACCCGTGCATCCGATGATGGCGTTTGTTTTGCACACGGTGCAGGGGAAATGGCTCCGAACGGATTTTGAAAACCCGAAAACCGGCATTGCCATGACGGTCTCGGATGATATTTTGCGTGCCGCTGCCGAAGGAAAAGGGCCGGACAAAATCTATCCTGTTTTGGGTTGCGCGATGTGGGATGCCGGACAACTGGAAGCGGAAATTCGAGACGGCGCGTGGTTTTATGCCCCATCCTCGTCCCGTATCGTTTTTGATGTACCGTGTTCACAACGCTACGAGGCTGCGCTTGCCTTGGTCGGCAATGAGTCGCTCGGAGACGAACACGTTTTGGTTTCCGATGAAATCGGTCATGCGTGATAACAGAAAAGCCTCGGTTCGGTAAAATTGCCCCCTTCGGGTCAAGGCGCCATGCAAATGCAGCAGACAGGGATTATTCTCGGATTCGATTACGGTCGAGTTCGCATCGGGGTCGCACTCGGCAATATTCTGACGGCCGGAGCGAGGCCTCTTTGTATCGTCAATGCCCAAACGAAGGCGTCCAGGTGGAGCGAAATTAACAAACAAATCAACGATTGGAAGCCGGATTGTCTTGTCATCGGCATTCCGCGCCATCAGGACGGAAATCCTCATGAAGTGACGCAAGAGGCCTTGCGGTTTGCTCGGCAACTGGCCGGACGAACCGGACTTGCCGTCTACGGCGTCGATGAGCGGTACTCGTCTATCCTTTTGGAAAAAGAGGGCGAGAAAATCGATGACAAATCGGCGGCGACCATTTTGCAACAGTGGTTCGATGAAGGATGCCCGAAAAATGAAGTCGGACGGGATAAAGGGAAATGAATTTTTTACTCGGTACTTATCGGTTAATCAAAATCGGCCTTTACATCATCGGGTGTTTGTGGACGGTGGCATTTGTTTTGCCCGGAGCAGACCTCGTTAAACGCGGGCGCATTATTCGCGTCTGGGCCGGACGCTTGCCGCGCATGATCGGAATTCGTATTGAGCACGAGGGGACTCTTAACTGTCCCGAGGCCTTCGATTCGGGCATTACGCCCGATTCTTTGGGGCGCCTTCTTGTGTCCAACCACGTGACGTTTTTAGATCCCTTTGTCATCGATGCGATTTTACCGGCCGGATTTGTGGCAAAAGCAGAAATCGGGCATTGGCCCATTTTGGGGAGCATTGCCAGTGCTGTCGGGACGATTTATATCGACCGCAGTAACAAGCGTGCTCTGATCGGGATCGCCGAATCGATGGAAGCGGCGTTAAGACAGGGGCGAAATGTTTTGGTATTTCCGGAAGGTACAACGTCAAACGGTCAAGGACTTTTAAAGTTGCATTCCAATCTTTTTGAAGCGGCAGCCGTCACCGGAGCTCTTACGGTTCCTCTTTTGATTCAATATAAAAAAGACGGTGTTCCTACCAGTATTGCGGCATGGACCGGACACGAGCCGCTCTTTACGCGCTTGTGGGCGATTCTGTGCACGCAAGGCTTATCGGTCACGGTTCATATCTTGCCGACGCTGACGGCGACAAATCGACACGTGCTCTGTGCGGAAACCAGTGCAGCCCTTTCGGCCAAACTCGGAATTGCAGATCCTTTAGCTCAGATAAAATAAAAAAGTAAATCCATCATGACAATTGACATTGTTCGATACGAAGTTCAGGTAGGGCCTCAAGACATCGACGTTCTCAATCACGTTAATAACCGTGTTTACCTCAGATGGGTTGAGGAAGCGGCAACGACCGCTTCCGCCCAAAACGGCTGGACGACTCAGGACTATTTAAAACTCGGAGCGGCTTGGATGGCTCGCGAGCACTGGATTGAGTATTTAAGACCGTGTGTTTTGAAAGACACTATTGAGATTTACACGTGGATTCAGAGTTATCAGCACGGGCGTAGCTTCCGTCGCTATGCGATGAAGAACCACGGCAAGCTCTGTTGTGTTGCAGCAACAGAGTGGGTTTTCGTGGATTTGACGGTTCGGCGAGCCATCGAGTGCCCGGAAAACGTGGCCTCTTGCTTTGTGACCGTGCCCTCGGACGATGTTCGCCTTAAAGAGCTCGGGATTGCGCGTTGTGTGCGATTTGCCCCCGTCGGACTTGCTTAGACGGGCAAAGCATTTAGCTTGACGGACTCCTATGATAAGATGACCTGAACCTTAATTCAGTTTGTGTAGCAATGGCGATTGACGATTCTTTTTTGCTCATTGACGACGTTACGTTCGGGTACGAAAAGCGGGTCATATTAAACCAGGTGACCATGCGTTTCGGCCGAGGTAAGGTCGTGGCCATCATGGGCGGCTCCGGTATGGGAAAAACAACGCTTCTGAAATTAATCGGAGGGTTGCTTGTTCCTTGGTCCGGGCGCATTGTGTTTGATGGGAATCCCGTTGACCCCTTAAACGAAATGTCGCTATATGCCATGCGCGAACGTATGGGAATGCTCTTTCAGTTCGGGGCTCTGTTTACGGATTTATCCGTCTTTGAGAATGTGGCGTTTCCGCTTCGGGAAAGAACGAATTTGGATGAGGAAACCATCCGAGATTTGGTGCTTTTGAAATTAAACGCCGTCGGGCTGCGCGGAACGGCGCACCTGATGCCTGCGGAAATTTCCGGCGGTATGGCTCGGCGTGTCGCGCTGGCAAGGACCATTGCTCTTGATCCTCAGCTCATTATGTACGACGAGCCCTTTGCCGGTCTCGATCCGATTTCCATGTCCGTCACGTCGCGCCTGATTCGGCGTTTGACCGATGCGCTCGGGGCAACGGCGATTATCGTGACGCATGATGTAGCCGAAACCTTTGCAATTGCCGATTACGTTTATATGATTAACGAAGGGAGAGTTGCCGGCGAAGGAACTCCCGAAGAACTCGGTCGCTCCGAAGTTCCCTTTGTGCGGCAGTTCTTGAAGGCAACACCCGACGGTCCCGTGCGGTTTCATTACTCGGCCGTTCCGATTCAGGATGATTTTTTGGGAACAAGCCATGATTGACGCGGTGCTTTCTTTTTTAAGCGCAATCGGCTGCGTGGCGATTAAGCAAACGCGGTCTATCGGTGAATTCGGGCTTTTTTCCTGGCATGTATTGCGTCTTGTTCCGGCGTCACTACGGCGCTTCTTTTTGATTGCTCAGCAGATTCATTTCATCGGCAATTACTCGCTGATTATTATTTCCGTCTCCGGTTTGTTTGTCGGATTCGTGCTCGGTTTACAAGGCTATGTGACGCTGGTGCAGTTCGGAAGCGAGCAGGCATTGGGCGTTGTCGTGGCTTTGTCGCTGATGCGCGAGTTGGGTCCGGTTGTCACGGCTCTTTTATTTGCCGGACGCGCCGGGACGTCGCTGACGGCGGAAATCGGCTTGATGCGAGCCGGGGAGCAACTTGCAGCGATGGAAATGATGGGCGTTGACCCTATGCGGCGCATCATTGTTCCGCGCTTTGTCGGGTCGGTGATTTCCATGCCGATTTTGGCCATCATTTTTTCGGCTATCGGTATTTTCGGCGCTTGGGTTGTCGGTGTTGTTTTAATCGGGTGCGATGACGGGGCTTTTTGGTCGCAGATGCAAGGTGGCGTGGATGTTTTCCACGATATTCTGAACGGGATGTTCAAGACCGTTGTTTTCGGTATTGCCGTCGGTCTTGTCGCACTTTTCCAGGGCTATAGCGCCCGCCCGACACCCGACGGCGTTTCGCGTGCGACAACGCGTACGGTTGTCGTGAGTTCCCTGTTGGTTTTAGGTTTGGATTTCATCATGACGGCGTTCATGTTTACGGTTGTTTGAGGCGTTTTCCATGAAACGGTTAAATTTAGAATTGATGGTCGGTCTGTTTATTGTGCTCGGTTTTGCGGCATTCGTGTTTTCCGCGCTTCAGGCGGCTAATTTAGGCAATTTGAATATGAATGCGCACACGTATACGGTGACAGCGCATTTTGACAATATCGGCGGCTTAAAGCCTCGTGCTTCCGTCAAGAGCGCCGGTGTTGTCGTCGGACGCGTCAAATCCGTGACATTCGATCAGGAAAAGTTCCAGGCTAAGGTCGAGGTTTCCCTAGATAGCCGTTATGTGTTTCCTGTGGATAGCTCACTTAAGATATTGACGTCAGGGCTACTCGGCGAGCAGTATATTGGCATTTCGGTCGGCGGTGAGGATGAAAACTGGAAAGACGGCTCGGTTGCCGAACGCACGCAGTCAGCCGTTGTCCTTGAAAACCTCATCGGACAGTTCTTGTATCAATCGGCTGAAAAGGGCGGATTGGACAAATAACTATGACAAAACAACGTAGCAAAACCCTCGTGCTTTGTGCGGCGGCTTTCCTTTCCGGATGCGCTCAAATTCCGCTCGGGGCCGGAGAGAATCCGGACGACCCGTGGGAAAAATTCAATCGTAACACGACAACTTTTAACGACACACTTGATGAGTATGTGATGGAACCTGTGGCACGCGGGTATCGTGCGGTTGTTCCCAACCCAGTGCGTGAGGGTGTCTCCAACGTGTTTTCCAATCTCAGCGAACCGAAAAATTTCTTGAACAATGCGCTACAGGGAAATCTTGACGGTGCCGCAGCATCGCTATACCGGTTGATTGTGAATACGGTTTTCGGCTTGGGCGGTATTTTCGATGTGGCCGGATCGGTTGCCGGCGTAGCACAGCGCGAGCAAGGATTCGGAACAACACTCGGTGTGTGGGGTGTTCCTTCGGGACCCTATTTAGTGCTGCCGTTTTTCGGACCTTCGAGCGTGCGTGACGCGCCTTCGCTTGCCGTGGATTTGGCCGCGCATCCGGTCACTTATGTCAATCATGCTTGGATTCGGTGGGGAGCTTCGGGATTGCGGACCGTTGACGTTCGCACGGGCCTTTTGCCCCTGACCGATACGGTCAAAGCTTCCGTTGACCCCTACGTGATGACGCGCGAGGCGTATCTGGGGAATCGACGTAAAGCCGTCGGGGCCAGCGATGAAAACGAATCGTTTGCCGTCGACGAGTTTGAAGATGAGGATTCGGAGGAAATGTGATGCTACTGAGTCGCAGAAGTTTGTTGACGGCCGCAGCCGGGCTTTTGGTTTTCGGTCCGATGTCGGCTTTTTCCCAAGATCAATCCGGCGATCCGAATCAATGGATTCTGTCAATTAGCAATCAAGTCCTCGATTTGATTCGCAGTGATGCCAAGTTGGCAGCGGGTGACTCCGGTCGCGTTCATGTTTTTGTGAACGACATTGTGATGCCGACTGTGGATTTTTTGCGCATGACGCGCATGTGCATCGGACCGAAATGGCGTAGCGCAACACCCGAGCAAAGAACGAAATTGCAGGATTTATTCCGTGAGCAGTTGATTCGCGTTTACTCCGGAGCGCTTTCGGCTGTTAAAAATCAAAAGGCTGAACTCGCTCCGAGCCGTTTAAAACCCACAGACAAAGATGCTCTCGTACGCACGGTGCTCGTTGAGGCAGGAAAGCCGGATATTCATCTCGATTACCGGCTCAAGAAAGTCAAAGGACTTTGGTACATCGTCGACGTAAACGTCGAAGGCATTTGGCTAGTGGACAACTATCGCAATCAATTTGCCGGGATTGTCAATTCTTCGGGTATCGAGGGATTGATTGCCGAGTTGGAAAAGAAAAACGCGGGAGCCTAGGGAATGCGGCTTTTTGAAAAAAACATGACGCTTGCTAACGTCGCAACCCTCAAAAAAGAAGGTATTGCGGTGATGGATTCAGGCGATACGAGCATAGATCTTTCCGCTGTCACGCGTGCGGATTCTTCTGCCGTATCGGTTCTACTTTCCTGGGAGCGCTATGCCAAGGAGAAAGGTCTGACATTGCAGATTGTGCACGTGCCGTCATCGCTTGAAGCACTCCTTGTTTTGTATGGGGTCAGGAGCCTATTTGACAGAATAATCGTGCGTGAAAATTGACAAACACGGTGTGCTTTGAAATAATCCATGTTCCTTGGCGCATTAGCTCAGTCGGTTAGAGCAGAGGAATCATAATCCTTGTGTCCGCGGTTCGAGTCCGTGATGCGCCACCAGATTTTCGGACCGCTTCCTCGTGCGCTGGGAAGCGGTTTTTTGTACCCTTAGCAAGGGATTATTTGATATCTGTCAATTCCGATAAGGCAATTGTGCCTTGGATTCGGGGATACAATTGATTACAAATGAGGGGCTCCCGTCGGAGTCTCTTGTTTTCTAAGGCGCTTTTGCCGGTTTTTTCTCTTTTACACCCCCGGAGGAATTAAGTAGGGGTGGTTTTTCTGGTAATAAACACATGTCAACAAAAAGTAATGGAAATCGTTATATAGCCATCGGACTGATGCTCTTTGCACTCTTTTTCGGCGCTGGTAACTTGATTTTCCCCGCAGCGATGGGGCAAAGTGCCGGCGTGAATACATGGTGGGCCCTTTTGGGCTTCTGCATTACGGGCGTAGGCTTGCCGGTATTGGGTGTCATGGCGATGGGCTATTCGGGTTGCCGCAGTCTGCAGGAGCTTGCGAGCCGCGTTCACCCCTTGTACGGTCTCTTTTACACGATTATCAGTTACATGGCCATCGGACCGTGCTTTGCTGTTCCGCGTACAGGAACGGTTTCGTTCGAAATCGCCGTGCGCCCCTTCCTGCCCGAAGGGAGCTCTGAAATCGCTTTGCCGATTTTCCTGGCTATCTTCTTTGTCATCACGTTCTGGCTCTCGGCCACTCCGTCTAAACTCGTGGACCGCGTCGGCAAGTTACTGACGCCTGCCCTTGTTTTGACTCTCGGTCTGTTTATTCTGCAGTCCTTCGTGGTCCCGATGGGCGAACCCCAGGCGGCTTCCAAGGCCTATGCTACTCCGACGATTGCGACTATTCAGGGTGTTTTGGACGGCTACAACACCCTTGATGCCATCGCGTCCCTGATTTTCGCCGTGCTCGTGATTTCGGCGGTTAAAGAGTCGGGTGTTGTCGAAAAGGGTGCTGTGGTCAAGCAGGTTTACAAGAGCGGTTTGTTAGCCGGCTTCCTTCTTGCCGTTATCTATATCTTTGTGGCCAAAATCGGCGCCGAGAGTGTCACGGCTATCGGCATGCAGGAAACCGGAGCTCCGGTTCTGGCCGAAAGTGCCAAGGTGCTCTTCGGAAATTCCGGTGCCCTGCTGCTTGCCGCCATCGTGCTCCTTGCCTGCCTGACGACGGCTGTCGGACTTGTTACGTGCTGCGCTGCCTATTTTCAGAAGTTAACGGGGAAATTGTCCTACGTGACTTGGGTGGCCCTCTTCTGCGTTGTGTCGTACTTAATCGGCCTGTTCGGATTAAAGACCATCATCGTCTCGACGATTCCGGTTCTGATGTTCATTTACCCGCTGTGCATGGCCTTAATGGCATTAGCTTTCATGCATAACTGGTTTGACGGACGTCAGTGCGTGTATGTCTGCACGATGGCCTTTACCTTCATCATGGCTTTAATCAGCGGTCTTGAGACGGCGAATGTTTCTCTCGGAGGCCTCGGTTCTTTCCTGCATGAGACGGTGCCGCTGTATGCCTCCGGTTTAGGTTGGATTTCCTTTGCCGTGGCCGGAGCCATTGTCGGATTGTTCTGGAAGACCATCAAGCCGATTGCTAAATAATCGGATTGCCAGGTCGTTTAAAACCGATCTTCTCGATGCGGGAAGGTCGGTTTTTTGGGTTGCGACCTCAAAGACGCCCGTCGATTAAGAGCGTTTCATATTACGCTAAATAAAAAATTTTTAACCTAAACCCCCTTGTACATCAAGGGTTTTATCACTTTTTAGGTGATACAGTCTGGAAACTTTTTACGACATAAAAATGCAGTTTTTTCTCCTCGGAGCCTTGTGCCTTAAGGGTTTTGCTTTTTTGAGGTGAAAAAGTCGGAGAAAGCTTCGCGCGACGAAATAAAAAGTTCGGATTTCGATTTACTGGGTGTAAGGACATAAAAAAGACCCGACAGAAACTCTGTCGGGTCAATGCTACAGACTTTCGTCCGAAAGCGATTAGGCCTTCTTACGAACGGTCAGGAGCGGAGCATTTCCTTCAATACCGACAAGGGCTGCCGCTGCTAAGAACACAAGCTGGGGCCCCAAATGCGCATCGATGGCCTCAAAGTACTCTTTGAGCGAGTGCTCTCCGACGTCTTTGCCGCCCGAGCCGAGGCACGTTGCCGGAATATCGCAACTCATCGGAGCATTGGCATCGGTCGATGCCATATCGTATTGGGTTAATTCGATACCTAAAACCTCTTGTGCGGCACGTGAGCACTGCAAAACAGGACATGTATCGGGGCGCATTCCGGCCGGACGCATGCCGATTTGGGTCTTGGTAAGCTTAAGTTTTAAAGCTTCGTCTGTGACGTCCCAAATCGCATTTTCCTCCTCAACAGCATCTTCAAAGGCCGTTAGGATGGCCGATTCGAGTTTTAACAGTTCCTTGTTGTCAACGCTTCGCATATCCACCTGGACTTCGCAGTGGGCGGCAATGGCATTGACCGTCGTTCCGCCGGAAATCGTTCCGATGGTAAAGGTTGTCTTCGGGGACTCCGGAACTTTGATATGGGCGACGCGGGCGCCGGCGATGCAGACAGCGTGAATCGCGCTCGGATTCTTTCCGAAACGCAAGAATGAGTGTCCGCCGGGACCGTCAACGGACAAAAGCCAACGGTGAGAGCCCGTAGCTCCCTTCAAAACACGGTTGATGTTTGTTCCGTCTACGGCAATAAAGCCGTCAATCGGGTAGTGGGCGCACAGGTACTTGGAACCGCGAATGTCGCCGTTTCCTTCTTCCCCGACGGTTCCGACAAACCAAATGTCGCCTTCGGTCTGAATGTTCAGTGTGTTAAAGCAACGTAAAACCTGCAAGATAGCGCGCAGACCCGAACAGTTGTCCCCGATGCCCGGGGCTGTGTAACGCGTACCTTCAATCTTGACGGTGACGTCGGTATCGGCCGGGAAAACCGTATCCATATGAGAGGCCAAAACAAGGACCGGGCCCTTTCCTTTACCCGGACGCCGACCGATGACATTGCCGATTTCATCGATGGCGACGTCTTTGAGCCCATAGGCCTTAAAGCGTTCGACGAGGGCGGCGGCGCGCTTTCCTTCGTCAAATGTCGGGGCTGGAATTTCACAGAGTTCGACTTGTTCCTTCAGAGCGTGATCAACTTCCGTAAGGGCAAGGTCCAGGGCTTTTTTGACGGTATCGGAGGCTTTTAATGCTGCGAATGCGTCTTGTACGTTTTTCTCAAGAGGGGGAACGGAAATTGTCATGACGGTATCCTGAAATCGATAAAGAAAGGCGAACAATGAAACTGGCTATAAGAAAGACGGTCTCTAAGGCAAAAGTCTTACAAGGTCTACACCGTCAATATAGCAAGACGGACACGATTCGGGATTGTTTTTCTCGGAAAGTTGTCGAAATCGGTAGGTCGAGCCCAAAAAAAACACTGCAGGACAGTGCCTACAGTGTTTCGGATATTTGGTGGGAGCGCAGAGACTCGAACTCTGGACCGACGGATTAAGAGTCCGCTGCTCTACCAACTGAGCTACGCTCCCGTTCTCGATGTTGGCTGACCCATTGGTGGGTCGTGCGAGATTCGAACTCACGACCAACGGATTAAAAGTCCGCTGCTCTACCGACTGAGCTAACGACCCCCTTAAACCAAGCGGTCTGCCCAAGTTCGCAGAGGAACAGTCAACCGAGATGGCGAATTAAACACGAATTTCACGGGGATGTCAAGGTTCGTTTCGAGCCTAGTGGTGCGGACGGTGTTTGTGTTGCAACAAGCGCAACAAGCGAAACATAACAAGTCGGCAAGAGGGACCGGGAACGTGCCTTAGTGCGTTTTCGCTGATTGCGGGAGGACGACGGACTGATGGAGAACAAATTAATCGTCTTTATGTCGTTTTGTCTCCGATGTTAGGGAAAACACCAATACATTTGACAGCATCAAACCGTGTAAAGTTTAAAAAACAGGGCATAATGAAAACGTGAAAAGGCGGTTGAGAACCTGCTTAATCTTATTTAAAGCCTCATTTACATTGCCGAGAGCTTTTGAGGATAAATGAGTGATCTAGCAATAACGGTTCCAGGTCGTCGATGATGGGTTAATAGTTAAAATCTATTTGTAAGGAGACTGCATCATGGCAGCCGATAAGAAGCGGGTTGATTCGGTGCGTGTTGAACGCGTCAGTGATCAGAGTGAACGGAAAAAGGCGCTTGCCGCGGCCTTGGCCTATATTGAAAAAGAGTTCGGTAAGGGTTCAATCATGCGCATGAGCGATTCGGACCATGTCGATAACGTGGAAGTTGTCAGCACGGGATCACTCGGTCTGGATTTGGCTCTCGGCGTCGGCGGATTGCCTCGCGGTCGTATTGTGGAAATCTTCGGACCGGAAAGCTCCGGTAAGACCACGTTGACGCTTCAGGTCATCGCCGAAATGCAGAAAATGGGCGGAACCTGTGCTTTTATCGATGCTGAGCACGCCTTGGATGTGCAGTATGCGCAAAAGCTCGGCGTCAAGCTCGATGATTTACTCCTTTCGCAGCCGGATACGGGCGAACAGGCTCTGGAAATTACCGACGCGCTGGTGCGTTCCGGTTCGGTTGATCTAGTTGTCATCGATTCGGTCGCCGCCTTAACGCCGCGTAGTGAAATCGAAGGCGACATGGGCGATGCCCTTCCCGGATTGCAGGCGCGTCTGATGAGCCAGGCGCTTCGCAAACTCACGGCCTCGATTACGAAAACCAAGACTCTGGTGATTTTCATTAACCAGATTCGTATGAAGATCGGTATTGCATACGGCAATCCGGAAGTGACGACCGGCGGCAATGCCTTGAAGTTTTATAGTTCCGTACGTATCGATATTCGCCGCAAGCAGACTCTTAAACGCGGGGATGAGATTTACGGATCGGAAACACGTGTGAAGGTTGTCAAAAACAAAGTCGCACCTCCGTTTAAGGAAGCTACGTTCGATATCCTTTACGGCGAAGGGATCTCTCGGGAAGGCGAAATGCTTGATATGGGTGCCGACTTGAATGTTATCGAAAAGAGCGGCGCTTGGTATAGCTACGAGGGCGAGCGCATCGGACAGGGGCGCGACAATGCCCGCGAGTATTTAAAGAGCCACCCTGATGTCGCGTCTGAGATCGAAAACAAGATTCGCTCTTTGCGCGGGATGCGCGCTAAGCCGACGAGCCTGACGCCCGGGGAAGCTGCTCCGGTCTCGGTCGTCAAGTCCAAGGAAAAGGCGCCGGTCGCCGACGAGTATGACATCTGATTGCCCGAGCAAAGCGACCGGAAAGCCCCGGTCGCTTTTGTCGCAAGCCGTCGCATTTTTATCGCGTCGAGAGTATTCCAGACGTCAGTTACGCGAGCGTCTTATCGAACGCATTGACGGTGTGTCTCAAACGCCCGACGATGTCGATCAGGCGCTCGATATGCTTGAGTCTAAGGGATACCTAAATGATGAACGCTTTGCCCAGGCCCTTTGCCGGGCTCGCTCCAAACGCTACGGCAATACTCGTCTTGCCCTGGAGTTGCGTCAAGCCGGAGTGGCCTCGGAAATCGCTCGCAAAGTCCTTTGTGGGCAGGAAGACGAATACGGCCGGGCTCTTGAAGCTTGGTGTAAACGCTTTCACGCGGCGCCCGAAACCGATAAAGAGCGGTCGCGTCAGATTCGCTTTCTCGCTTCCCGTGGCTTTCCGTATGACGTGATTCGTCGAGTTCTTGAAGCGGCTCCGAGAACTTCGGAATGAACTGTCGGGGTTAGCGTGTTTTTTTGAAAAACGCTACACTGCGAAATTGCTTTAGGGTTTTCCCGAATTAAGGACACTTTTCCTGTGGAATATTTGTATGACTTGCTCGTGAATCTGCACTGGGGTGCGGTCGGGCAAATTATTCTGATTGATTTACTGCTCGGCGGTGATAACGCCGTTGTCATTGCACTGGCTTGCCGAGATCTCCCGCACAAGCATCGTTTGCAAGGCATCGTCATCGGCACGGCCGGAGCCATCCTTCTGCGCGTGATTCTCATTACGTGTGCCGTGGCGTTACTGGATTTGCCGTTCTTGAAAGTTGCCGGCGGAGCCCTCTTGGTTTGGATCGGCGTTAAGTTGCTTTTGCCGGAAGCGGAGAAGACGGACGAAAAAATCGCCTCAAGCACCAAACTTTATATTGCTGTCAAGACCATTATCATCGCCGACTTCGTTATGAGTTTGGATAACGTGCTTGCTATCGCTGCAGCCGCGCAACAGGCTCACGACGACCATCAGACACTTTTAGTGATTTTCGGCCTTTTGGTTTCAATTCCGTTTATCGTATTCGGAAGCCAAATCGTTTTGGCCTTCCTCGATCGCTTCCCGATTATCGTTTGGTTCGGCGGAGCGCTTTTAGGTTGGATTGCCGGATCGATGATTTCCACCGATTCCGTCGTGCTGGGGCATCTGCCGCAACTAGCCGAGTACCACACGGTCGCCTGCGTTGCCGGCGCGGCGCTTGTTGTTGTGATCGCGCTCTTACTCAGGAAACGTCGCGCCGCACAGGGCGCCTAAAGAGCACCCGCTAAAAGGCGCTCTGTAGCCTGTAAAAGATTGCGGGCCGTCCCGGTCGCATCCGGTGTGACGGCTGGTTCGATCAGGCCGTCCTTGCCGAGCAAAATGCGAGTCGGAACGCCGGCTCGACGAGCGGCTTCCAAATCCCGATTTTTATCGCCGAACGCAATGCTTTCGGTCAAATCGATGGCAAGCTCTTGAGCGGCTTGCAAAAAGAGTCCGGGTTCGGGTTTGCGGCAGTGACAGGCAACGTTGTAGGCGGCAACGGGGGCACCTTTTAAGTGCGGGCAACAATAAATGCCCGACAGCGGGGCCCCTGCTTTGTCAAAAAGCGTTTTGAGGTGCTCGTTTAAACGGGCTAAATCGGCCGGTGTAAAAAAACCGCGGGCAATTCCCGATTGATTGGAGACAATCACGAGGGCAAAGCCGCGTTTTTTCCAGGCGCAGCACGCCTGAAGAACTCCGTCAATGAGGGTAAAGTCATCGATGCGATACACGTAGCCCTGATCGATGTTAATCACGCCGTCCCGATCGAGGAATACCCCGCGTAACCCCATTATCTATCGCCTGTCGGACAGGTTTGTGCCAAGTAGTGCATGTATTTGGCCGTACCTTCTTCAACGCTCTTAAATCGCACGTCGCAACCGGCGGCGCGCAACTTTTCAAGATTCGCTTGTGTGTAGGCTTGGTACTTACCTTTCAGATTCTCTGGGAAGGGGATGTACTCAATGAGACCTTCCTCAACGGCCTCTTTCAGTGTTCTCTTTGTCCCAGACAAGGTGTTGACGACACTTAAAGCGACGTCGTTAAAGGGCTGAGCCCGGCCGGTGCCGCAGTTATAAATGCCGCTGACGGGTTTATTGAGAAAGTGCATGGCAACGGCAATTACGTCTTCGACGAACACAAAGTCGCGCATCTGCCCGCCGTTTCCGTACCCGAGGCAGCCCTCGAAAAGACGCACTTTTCCTTCCTTTTTAAACTGAAAGTACTGGTGGAAGGCAACGCTTGCCATACGCCCCTTGTGCTGCTCGTGCGGTCCGTAGACGTTAAAGTACCGCAGTCCGATTACAGGTGCCGCCAAACTCTTGGCCCGACGTCGCAACACCTGATCGAAAAGGTATTTGGAGTAGGCGTAAACGTTCAAAGGATGCTCGTAGCGCACGTCTTCGATGAAAACGGGACCGGGACCGTAGGTTGCGGCCGAACTGGCATAAATAAACGGAATCTTTAACGTTTGTGCCCACTCGAAAAGCTCGAGCGTATACCGATAGTTATTGTCCATCATATAGCGCCCGTCGCCTTGCATGGTGTCCGAACACGCTCCCTGGTGGAAGATGGCTTCGGGTTTCGGAGCCTTACCGGCACGCACTCGGGCAATAAAGTCGACTTTGTCAAAATAGTCGCTGATTGTGCACGTGGTCAGATTGACGAACTTATCCGAGCGCGTGAGATTATCCACGGCGATGACGTCCGTAATTCCGGCGGCGTTTAATGCTCGAACGTTGTTGCAACCGATAAAGCCGGCGGCGCCGGTAACAAGATAAGCCATAGTTATTCTCCGAAAAGTTCGCCGTAAGAGACCGATGCTGTGCCCAATTTTCCGACGACAATGCCGCCGGCACGGTTGGCAATCTGAACGGTCTGGTCAAGCGGCAGGCCGGCGGCAATCATGGCGGCCGTGACGGCAATGACGGTATCGCCGGCGCCTGAGACATCGAAAACCTCACGGGCTTGGGCCGGAACGGTCAGTGCCCCGTCCTGAGTAAATAGAGTCATGCCTTCTTCGCTTCGTGTTAAAAGAAGGGCTTGAAGGCCCAAGCGTTCGCGTAGTGCCTGAGCGCGGTTTTCCAAATCTTCTTCGCCTGTCCACTGACCGGTCACTTGCGCTAATTCTGCGCGGTTCGGCGTAATGAGTGTTGCCCCGGCATACCGATCGTAGTCATCGCCTTTCGGATCGACAAGAACGGGAATCCCTTTTTCGCGCGCCATGGCAATCATGCTCTGAATGTAATCGAGACCGCCTTTGCCGTAGTCCGATAAGACCAGTACGTCGTAGTCTCCGAAAACTTCGGAAAAGTCCGTCAGAAGTCTGGAAAGAACCTCGTTGGACGGGTGGTCCTCAAAATCGATTCGAACGAGTTGCTGTTGCCGGGCAACGATGCGTAACTTAAGGATGGTTTTGCGGTCGGCATCGATACTCAGGCGTGAAGTGATGCCGGCTTTTTCTAAAAGTTCCTGAAGTTTGGCTCCGTTTTCGTCGTTGCCGACAACGCCCATGAGTGTTGTGCGAACACCGAGACTCGCGACGTTAAGTGCGACGTTGGCCGCTCCGCCGAGTCGCTCATCCGAGCGGACAATGCGCACAACGGGAACGGGAGCCTCCGGAGAGATGCGGTTGGCATCGCCGAACCAGTATTTGTCAAGCATGGAGTCGCCGACAATTAAAACACGTTTTTTTGCAAGTAGTTGTTTATCCATGAATCGTATCAGCGGAGAACCTATGGGGAAACGCTGCAAGACATGTCATTTTACCGTTCCGTTACTCGCTTAAACGGGATGACAGCGGTTTTTTGAAGGAAAACTTCAAGAACACTTGTTTTCCCAATGCGATTTCAAAGCTATGCTTCGAGCGGCGTATAGCGCTTGCTCGGACTTTTCGAACACAGTGTGTTGGCCATGGTTACGATGGATTTGGCGTTCTCTCCGCCGAAATTCCGGTAAAGCGCTTGCCGCAGAAGTGACAGAAATAATCTTTTTGCGCCGGGTTGTTCGGAATGAACTGACAACGATTTGTGTTAAAAAAGCGGCCGTTTTGAGAGTTACAGCAACGCAAAGACGGCCGATCGCACTTTTGCCCGTAAAACACACAGATGCGGTTAAGTGCCATGGGGTCTCCCCATAAATGGAATCGAACCTGTTTAATCGGTTCAAGGATTCAAGGACAAAGCGCACGCAGTTTAGTCCGACCCGAATCTTTGTGCGGGACCGGAACCGGAGCCGACACAAGGCGCTCGGGCAATCATGCGAATCGTGCAAGAGCATAGGGGAGTAAAAGTCTGAAAAAAAATCAAGGGAAAAACCGCGCATTTTTCTCCGAAAATCGGTAGTCTTTCCCATAAGAAACGATAAGGAGGCAGTATGCAGGACGCATCTTTTGCGCAGCGAGTCTCCTGGGCAAAGTCGCTTGCTCGAGGCCGTTGGAAGGCAATTCTTTTAGCCGCCGGAGTATCGGAAGATCTTTTAGCCAAGAAAAACAAGCCCTGTCCGGCTTGCGGGGGAACGGACCGCTTTTCCTTCTTGGATAAGGACGGGGACGGGACGTACTTTTGCCGCGGTTGCGGCGGTGGGGACGGCTTTTCTCTTTTGATGAAGGTGCGCGGCGAAAACTTCCTACAGGCCCTGGAATTTGTCGAACTCTTTTGCGGCATTGTGCCGAAAACACCAGAACTGCCCGAAAAAAGTCCGCAAGTTCCGACTGATTCTCCTGAGCGTGAGCGACTGCGGAAAATCACGCGTCTTTGGGCTCAGGCCAGACCGATTGCTCCGGGCGATGCCGTTTGGACGTATCTGGCTGGGCGTGGTCTGGATCCGAGGTTAGCCGGTTTCGAACTTCGGTGCCATGCCGGGCTTGAGTATCTGGATGATTCCGGGGCTGTGCTCGGGATTTTCCCGACGATGCTTGCCCGCGTGACCGATACGGTCGGGCAGGTTGTCAATTTGCATCGCACCTATTTATTTGACGGGAAAAAGGCTCCGGTTCCGAGTCCTAAGAAACTGATGCCAGGGCCAATCAAAGGCGCTCTGGTGCGTTTCGGGCGTCCCGTGGATATTTTGGGTTTGGCCGAAGGTGTTGAAACGGCTTTGGCCTGTGCGCAACTCTTTTCTCTTCCCGTCTGGGCCAGTCTCGGTGTGACGAATTTGACCGCCGTTTCCGAGCTACCGAGCACGGTAAAACGCGTCCGTATCTATGCAGACAACGATGCCAACATGGCCGGGTGTGCCGGAGCGTTTACCTTAGCTCATCGCTTGTCACTTAAAGGGTTGGATGTCAAAGTCATTCCGGCACCCGATTCCGGAAGCGATTGGCTCGATTTCCTCAATCGTCGTCGTTAGCAAGCCTTCGGTTGCTTCAATGCTAGACTTCGCGACGCACGAGAAGCGCCGCGTCGTGCGGCTTCGGGGGAATAAGATGAGTCGGATTTATCGGGTGTTGACACGCATGGCGTTACCGATAGCCAGGTTGTATCTGCGGCATCGTGCCAAAAAGCAACCGGAGTACCTTGAGCACTGGGACGAGCGATTCGGATTGAGTCCCTTTCCGGCACCGACATCGCGTCCCCGCTTGTGGTTTCATGCCGTCAGTGTTGGCGAAACTCTGGCTTCACGGAGCCTGATCGGTCAATTCTTAAAGCGTTATCCGGATAGCGAGATTCTCCTAACGTGCATGACGCCGACCGGGCGAGAGGTCGGAAAGAAGCTGACGCATGCCTGGCCCGGTCGTATCACGCAGTGCTATTTGCCGTACGACACGCCGGAACTCGCAGCTCTTTTTTTCGATCAAACGCGCCCGAAGATGGGCATTATCATGGAAACGGAAGTGTGGCCGAACCTGATGGAAGCGGCCAGGGTGCGCTCGATTCCGGTTGTGTTAGCCAATGCGCGCGAGTCGGAAAAATCCCGTCGGCAGGCGGCACGGTTCCCGAGCATCATGCAACCGGCCTTTGCCGCTTTTTCGCTTGTATTGGCACAAAGTGAGGCGGATAAAAAGCGTCTAATTAGCCTCGGAGCGAGAAATATCCGTGTTTGCGGGTCCGTCAAATTTGATATTCGTCCCGATGTCGCTCAGGAAAAAAAAGCCTTTGCTTTAAAAGAGGCGATTGACCGCCCGATTGTTCTTCTGGCTAGTACGCGACAAGGCGAAGAAGCGTTATTCCTCGATGCTCTTGATGTTCTGGATCCGAAGGCGTTGGTTTGGCTCGTGCCGCGACATCCGCAACGCTTTGACGAGGTCGAAGGGCTATTAAAAGAGCGAGACATTTTACATGCGAGAAAGACGACAACGCCCGACTTACTTGAAGCGGCTCGTCGTATACGTGTTGTTCTTGCCGATACGTTAGGAGAGATGAGCTTTAACTGCGCTTTGGGGGATGTTTGCTTAATGGGCGGTAGTTTCGGTAATTTCGGATCACAAAACCTCATCGAGCCGGCCGCAACGGGGGTGCCCGTGATTATCGGTCCCTCGACCTTTAATTTTGCAAAGCCCGCCGAGGATGCCGTTTGTCTCGGGGCGGCTTCACGCGTCAAGACGCCGCGGGAAGCTCTCGCACTGGCCGACACATGGCTTCATGACGGAACCTTAAAAGAGCGCTCGGCAAAAGCACGGGCGTTTGCCTCGCGCTACACGGGAGCGACGGAAAAAATGATGGGAGAAATCGCGCAGTTATGGGAAAAAACGCTATAAAAAATGTTGTCTCGATTGCCGGAGTCGACCCGTCGGGGGGAGCCGGTCTTTTAGCTGATATCAAAAGCTTCGGTGCAGCCGGAGTGTACGGTACCGGCGTTGTCACGGCACTTACGGCACAAAACACGTGCGCCGTGACGGGAGTTTTTCCGATTCCCGGAGCCTTTGTTCGGCAGCAAATAGATACGCTTTTTTCCGACGTACGAATCGATGCCGTCAAAATCGGTATGCTCGCCGATTCTCAAGTCATTTCGGCGGTGGCCGAGAGGCTCAGCTACTGGAAACCGCGATGGATTGTTTTAGACCCCGTGATGGTGGCCAAAAGCGGCGATGCACTTTTAGCGCCCGATGCAATCGAGGCTCTCAAGACAAAGCTCCTTCCGAGGGCAAGCGTCTTAACGCCCAATCTTCCGGAGGCGGGGGTCTTACTCGGTCGCCCCGTGACGCAAGAGGACCAAATGATTCAGGCTGCAAAAGACTTATTTGAACTTTCGGGCGGCACGTGTGCCGTGCTCGTGAAAGGCGGGCATTTAACAGGCGAGTGTTGCCGAGATGTTCTTTTTGACGGCAAGGACGTTGCGCAGATAGTCAGTACGCGACGCAAAACCAAAAATACGCATGGTACGGGCTGTGCAATGTCTTCGTATCTGGCTGCGACGCTTGCCCGCACGGGAAACCTCAAAGAGGCGTTTACACTGACGCAAGCGTGGATGGCTCGAGCCATCGGCTCTTCCGATGCGCTCGATTGCGGCAAGGGGCACGGACCGATTCATCACTTCGTCGATCTGTGGAAGCACTAGGTGGTTTTGTACAATTGCCCTTTACAGAAGAATTTTCGAGTATTCGGATAGTTAAGTATGCAAAAACTTAAGATTGTCGGCGGATCACGCCTTGTCGGACAGGTCCGTGTTTCGGGTGCGAAAAACGCCGCCTTACCGATTTTGGCAGCTTCCCTTTTAACCTCGGACGAAGTGATTCTGCACAACATGCCGGAGTTGGCCGACGTTCGAACGATGGGGCGTCTTTTAGCCGGTATGGGGGTCTCGTTTGAGCGCCTTGATGCCGATACGGTACGCCTTAAGGCCGATGCCGTGACGAGCACCGAGGCCCCTTACGATTTAGTCAAAACCATGCGGGCCTCGATTATGGTTTTGGGCCCCCTCGTCACGCGCTTCGGGACGGCACGGGTTTCTCTTCCCGGCGGGTGCTCCATCGGAGCGCGCCCCGTCGATCAACACATCAAGGCCTTAAAAAAGATGGGGGCCGATATTTCCATCGACCACGGCTATGTCGACGCTTCGGCGCGTCGCCTTCAAGGGTGTAATGTCGTGACCGACATGGTCACGGTCACGGGAACGGAAAACATCATGATGGCGGCTGTGCTTGCCGAAGGCAAAACGGTCATTGAAAATGCTGCGCGTGAACCGGAAGTTGTCGATTTGGCTCGGTGTTTAAGTGCCATGGGAGCGCACATCGAAGGCGCAGGAACGGTGCGTATCGTCATTGAGGGCGTTCCGAGTTTGCACGGGTGCGAGTATTCGGTGCTTCCCGATCGCATCGAAACGGGAACATTCCTGTGTGCGGCCGTCGCCACTCGCGGTGACGTCCTTGTCACGCATGCAGTCCCGGCAACACTCGATGCCGTCATCGATAAATTAAGGGCCTGCGGTGCAACGGTTCAAACCGGTACCGATTGGATTCGCATCAAAGCAGACGCCCGACCCCGGGCCGTGGATATACGAACAAGTCCGCATCCGGGATTTCCGACTGACATGCAGGCACAGTTTATGGCTGTCAATGCCGTGGCCGAAGGCAGCGGTCGCGTTGTGGAAACCATCTTTGAAAACCGCTTTATGCACGTGCCCGAATTGCAGCGCATGGGCGCCGACATTACCGTGGACGGTCATACGGCCGTGGTTTGCGGCGTCGAGCATCTTGAGGGGGCCGACGTGATGGCAACGGACTTAAGAGCCTCGGCTTCGCTTGTGATTGCAGGTCTTGCGGCACGCGGTCAGACCGTTGTCGACCGGATTTACCACTTAGATCGCGGCTATGAGCACATCGAGCAAAAACTCAAGGGTCTCGGGGCCGACATTGTTCGTATCGATTAAGGCACGCCGATGGCAAAGCGACTGATTGTAATCCGCGGCGACATTACGAAGCTTGCCGTTGATGCGATTGTGAATGCGGCTAACAACACACTCCTGGGAGGAGCGGGTGTTGATGGGGCGATTCATAAAGCTGCCGGTCCTGAGCTTCGGCGCTATTGCGCCATGCTCGGCGGATGCCCGACGGGCGAAAGCCGCTTGACGCCTGGCTTTTATTTGTTGGCTCGATACGTGATTCACACAGTCGGCCCCGTTTGGATGGGCGGGGCGAGCGGAGAAGAGGAACTCCTTGGTTCTTGCTACAAGACGGCGCTTACGCTCGCGCAAGAGCAGGGCTTTTCGTCTGTAGCTTTCCCGTGCATCAGTTGCGGGGTCTATCGCTTTCCGCTTGAAAAGGCCTGCCGGATTGCCGTGCGAGCCGTGACGAATCATCCGTTTGCCGGTAATGTTGTTTTCTGTTGCTTTAACGAGGCGGCTCGAATCGTTTATGCGCAAACGCTTGCAAATCTCGGCTTGCCGTATGCCGAGAGCATCAATTAGCGACGCATGAACACTAAGTCCCAGATTCCGTAACCTAAGCCCTCGCCGCGCGCTTGGAACTTGGTTCTCGGACGTTCGCACAGGGGATTGGCCTGTACGGGAGAATAATCCGAGTCGTGCAGATTCGTTAAAAGCGGTTCGCTTTGTAAGACCTCGAGCATCTGCTCAGCGTAGTTTTCCCAGTCCGTGGCGCAGTGTAAGTATCCGCCCGGCGCAAGCTTTTGCGCTAAAAGATGCACGAAGGGCCCTTGAATTAGGCGGCGTTTGTGGTGCCGCGCTTTTCTCCAGGGATCGGGAAAGAAAATATGGATTCCGGACAGTGAATCCGGGGCAATCATGTCGCGAACCACTTCGACCGCATCGTGCCTGGCAATCCGGATGTTTGTAAGCGAAAGCTCCTGGATGCGTAGGCACAAGGCACCGACACCGGCGGCGAACACCTCGCAACCGAGAAAGTCGATTTCCGGGTGAGCGCTGGCAATCGCGGCCGTTGTTTCTCCCATACCGCAACCGATTTCCAAAACGAGCGGAGCCGTGCGGTGAAAAAGCGTTTCGGGATGGATAAGACGCTTTTCGTACGCAACGCTGTACCGAGGGAAAAGTTCCTCCAGGGCGCGTTCCTGAGCCGAGGAGATGTGTCCGCGACGCATCACAAAGCTACGGATGTGTCGCTTTTTGAGTTCCTCGATCTGTTCAGCTGTGAGCTCTTTTTTCATGGATAGTGGAAAAATGCCGTTAAAAAAAACGGACCAATCAGATCCGTTTTTCGAATGCGTGGAGCGGGCGAAGGGAATCGAACCCTCGTATAAAGCTTGGGAAGCTTTCGTTCTGCCATTGAACTACGCCCGCACAGGTTCGCAATTATGCCCGATTTTCGCGTCACTTGTGTCTTAGTTTCAAAACAATCCAGTCACCTAAACTCTGAATAGACTGTACGAACGCAATCAAAATGACGACAACTGCACACATCACATCGGGCATAAAGCGCTGATACCCGTACCGAATGCCCATATCGCCTAAGCCGCCGCCGCCGATAGCCCCTGCCATCGCCGAAGCACTGATCAGCGAAATAAAACTGATGGTCAGTCCCGCTACGATACCCGGCAACGCTTCCGGTAAAAGCACTTTGGAGATAATCTGGTAATCCGTTGCTCCCATCGCAAGAGCCGCTTCCACCAGACCCGGATCGACTTCGCGAAGACTGGTTTCCACAAGACGAGCAATCAGGGGTGTGACGGCAATCGTGAGCGGCACGATGGCGGCGGTCGTTCCGATGGACGTTCCGGCAATAAACCGCGTGAGCGGAATGATGGCGACCATCAGGATGATAAAGGGTGTAGAGCGAACGGCATTGACAATCCAGCCGATTACTTGGTTGGAAATCGGCATCGGAGCAATGCCTTTGGCGGACGTAGCATAGAGCAACACGCCGAGCGGAATGCCGAAAAGGGATCCGAGCAGGCCCGAAATGCCGACCATGATGCAGGTGTCGACAAACGAGTCAAAGAGCATCCAAATCATTTCAGAGGACATAATCGGTAATCTCCTTGACGGTCACGTTCTGTTCGCGCAGGTACTGCACGGTCTTTTCCAGCGTTTCCTGCGGGCACTGCAGCATGACGGTGAGCGTGCCGAAGTTTTTGCCTTGAATCTGATCGACGTTGGCAAGCAAAATGCTCAAGTTCACGTTAAACAGGCGCGAGGCCTCGCTGATAACGGGTCTGTCGACTTCGTCTCCGATAAACGTCAGTCGCAAGATGTGTTCGCAGCGCTCGCCGGTATTACCCTTTAAGGCGTCACGAAGGCGTTGGACCATCGACGGAGGAATGGTTTGTGACATGACGGTGCTGACCATCTTACGGGTGGTTTCGTGCTGCGGATTGCGAAAGATATCGAGCACGTCTCCTTCTTCGACCACTTCTCCGGTATCCATCACGGCCACGCGGTTGCATATTTGTTTGACCACGTCCATTTGGTGCGTAATCATGACAATTGTCAGCCCGAGTTCCTTATTAATCTTTTTAAGTAGATCCAACGTAGTGACAGTTGTTTCCGGATCTAAGGCGCTTGTGGCCTCATCGCTCAAGAGTACTTTCGGATCGCTTGCCAAGGCTCGGGCGATACCGACGCGCTGCTTTTGTCCGCCAGAAAGTTGCGCCGGGTACTTGTGTTGATGTTCCGTCAGCCCCACAAGCTCGATCAGAGGTTCGACCTTGCGTCGAATCTGAGCACCTTTTAATCCGATTAACTCAAGCGGGAAAGACACGTTTTCATACACGGTCCGCGTCGAAAGAATATTAAAGTGCTGAAAAATCATGGCAATGTGCTGACGCATCTTGCGCAAATCCCTTTCGTTGAGGGAATTCAAACACACGCCGTCGACGGTCACGACCCCTTGAGTCGGGCGATTGAGTAAGTTAATGCAACGCACCAAGGTGGATTTGCCGGCACCGGACCGTCCGATGATGCCGAAAATCTCTTTTCTGTGAATATCCAAGGAAACATCCCGCAAAGCGTAAAAATCCCCGCCTTCGGGGGTCTTAAAGCGCTGCGTGATATGTTTGAGTTTAATCATGAAAGTTTTTCCGACGACAAAAAACATGGGGCAGCCGGTGTTTCAGGGGTTGCCGCACGTGCGCAAAGAATCGTCAGTTTAACGGTTTTCAGGTCGCTATGCCGAAAAAATCCCGAAATTTCAGGCAGGTTTTATCGGAAGTGTTTCGTTCTTTTCCGCGTTCGGCGAGGGTTCGGGGTCATCTTGCTCTCTCCACAAGGCGCCTGTCTTGCATTTCTTATCGATGCAATCTAAGAAGGCCTCGTGCTCGGCAAGTTCCTCGCTTGTCGCTTGCGCGGCAAGAAACGCGTCCGGACTCGGAATCGGGTCCGGAGTATCGGACTCGCCGGAAAGAGTCCCCAAAAGAGACTCTTGTTTACGCGTCATGGCCAAATACACTTCGGCCAAAAGTTGCGCATCCAAGAGGGCCCCATGCAGCGTACGGGACGAATTGTCGATTTCATACCGGGTGCACAAAATGTCCAGATTGTTTCTTAAGCCCGGGAAAACCGTTCGGGCGATGGCAAGCGTATCGGTGATTTTCGAGCAGTAGTCCGTCACTTTTCCTTTGCCGGCTCGCTGCAATTCCGCATTTAAAAAGCCGACGTCAAATTCGGCGTTGTGGATAATCAGTTCCGCTCCCTTGATAAAGTCCAGGAACGAATCGGCCACATCGGCAAAAAGGGGCTTATCTCGGAGAAACTCGTTTGTCAGGCCGTGAATCTTGACGACCTCTTCGGGAACGTCGCGCTCGGGGTTCAAGTACAGATGAAAGTAATATTTCGGATTGTCGGAAAGCGCGCGTCCCACAAGTTCCACGCAACCGATTTCCACAATACGGTCGCCCTCTTCAACCATTCGACCGGTTGTTTCCGTGTCTAAACTGATTTGTCGCATACGTTATTTCCCAAATAGGGGGCAACGCCTTTGTTGGCAAGCTCATCGGCTTTTTCATTGCCCGGATCCCCGTTGTGTCCCTTGACCCAGACCCAGGTGACGGTAAAGCGACCGATGAGGGCATCAAGTTCTTGCCATAAGTCGGCGTTTTTCACGGGTTTGCGCTTGGAGTTTTTCCAGCTTTTGGTTTTCCAGGCGTGAATCCACTGCGTGATACCGTCTTTGACATAGGAACTATCGACGTGAAAGACAATCGGGCAGGGGCGTTTAACAGCCTTGAGTGCCTGTATGGCCGCCGTCAGTTCCATGCGGTTATTCGTGGTCTGTGGTTCGCCTCCGTAAAGCTCGAGCGTACGGTCGCCGTATTGCATATAGACACCCCAGCCGCCCGGACCGGGATTGTACTTGCAGGCGCCGTCTGTCCAAATGTGTAATGCGGTGTCGGTCATAGGGATCCTTTGTTGGTATTGCCGGCCGGCACGGCGTTCGGAAACGCGAGTTTCGGCTTGGCAAATTGCGCTTTGCCGATGAGTTTTACGCCAGAAACGTGCTTTTTCGCGACAAGAATCACGAGATTTCCGAGAACCGGCCACCACCTGTCACCGGCTAGTTCCAGTGCCGTTTTTTCAAACGTACCGGTTTTATTGCTGATGCCGTATACACCGAAGGCGCCTCCTTGGACCGTAAGGCCCGCCCGCGTCAGTTGCTCCTTGGCTGAGGTGACCGTACACGGACACAAATCATCCGGAAAAAGCGTCGGACCGATGGAAAGCTTTCGACGTAAATTCCACGCGCCAATACGGTTAAAAAACGTGACAGCGAGAAGACCTTCGGGGGCAAGAAGCCGGCTGATTTCCGAGAGAACCGCCGCGTTGTCCGGTCGCTTATCCAGACCGTGCGGCCAGAGAATCAAATCGACTGATTCGGTCTGTAGCGGCACGGCCGTTTCCTCGCAGAGTAAAAGAGAGTGTTCCGCATCGTGTCGCATCGGATTTCTGTCACAGGCGAGGATTTTCAAAGCGGCCTTGGTTTGGGAAAGCGCGGCCACGGTCGGCACTCCCAATTGCAAAGCACAGGGAACCGAAAGCGCGGCAAAACGCGCAAAAGCGCTGACCTGCCAAGCACAATCGGTTTTTCCGGCCGGCGTCTCAAAATAGTCAAGTCGGGTCGGTTTCTGTTCCATCGATCGGGGTCCTTATCGAGGGAAACCGCCCATGCCCGGAGGGAGTCCTCCTCCCATTCCCGGGAAACCGCCTCCGAGCGAGCGCAACAGACGTCCGAGGCCGCCTTTTTTCATTTTCTTCATCACATCGCGTGTTTGTTCGAATTGTTTGAGAACACGATTGACTTCCTGAACGGAGACTCCGGCTCCGGCGGCAATTCGACGCTTGCGACTGGCTTTGATGATGTCCGGATTGCGCCGTTCGAAAGGAGTCATCGAATTGAGAATGCCTTCGGTGTGGCGAATCGAACGCGAAGCGGCCTCATCATTCACGCGAGAGGCAGCTTCCTGAAACTGGGCCGGAAGTTTTTCCACAAGGCTGGAAAAGTTGCCCATGTTTTTCACTTGCGAAATCTGGGCTCGGAAATCTTCCAAGTCAAAACGACTGCCCGATTTCATCTTTTCGGCTATTCTCTTGGCCTCTTCGATGTTGACGTTTTTCGTCACATCCTTAACAAGCGAGACTATGTCGCCCATGCCGAGGATGCGACCTGCCATCTGCTCGGGATTAAAGGGTTCGAAGCCGTCGAGTTTTTCTCCGGTGCCGACAAATTTGATGGGTTTGCCGGTGACCATGCGTACCGAAAGCGCAGCACCCCCGCGACTGTCGCCGTCTGTTTTCGTCAAAATCACGCCCGTTAAGGTGAGTCGCTCGTTAAAGGCGCGAGCCGTGTTAACGGCATCTTGGCCGAGCATGGAGTCCACGACAAAAAGATTTTCCGCAGGCTTTAAGAAGTCCGCCAAGCGCGAGACTTCCTGCATCATCGCTTCATCAACGGCCAGACGCCCGGCCGTATCCACGATAAGGACGTCGTAAAAATGCCGCTTGGCGTAATCAAGCGCCTCTTCGGCAATCGCTAAGGGACTCTGTCCGACCGCGCTCGGGAAAAAGTCCGCTCCGGCCTGTGCACTGACGGCTTTTAATTGTTCGATGGCAGCGGGCCTATAGACGTCGGCCGATACGGTGAGCACTTTTTTGCCGAAGGTTTCTTTTAAGTGCTTCGCGAGTTTTCCGGCTGTTGTCGTTTTACCAGCACCCTGCAAGCCGGAAAGTAGGATAACGGCCGGCGGCTGAACATTTAAGTGAATACTTAACTCATCGCGTGACAGGTCGCCTCCGATGACATCGGTGAGTTCTTTTTCGACAACGCCGACAAGGGCTTGCCCGGGATTTAATGTTCCGATGACTTCTTGCCCGAGAGCACGGGCTTTTATGCGACCGGTAAGTTCCCGCACAACCGGCAAAGCCACGTCGGCTTCTAAAAGCGCCAAGCGGACTTCGCGGAGCATGTCGCGAGTATTTTCTTCGGTGAGTCGAGCTTGACCGCGCATGGTTTTGACGATGCGGGCCAACTTTGTTGTTAAAGTTTCAAACATGGTCTTTGTAGCGGTAAAAGCATTGCGTGGGCCGTCTCGCCGATTCTCCGAGAGTTTGACTACAATCATATCGGCTTCGGGCGGTTCGAAGTCGGGGTTCATTGTACGGCAAGAATGCCCGTTGCGACTTGCTTGAACGAGCATTTCGGAACAAGGATTTTTTCAAATGCAGGGTGTGTTTTCTTTATCGTGGGCGGCGGCGTTTTTATACGCGGTTTTCGCATGGCGAATCCTTTCCGTGTTACGTTCGCCTGTAGCCAAAGCGCCGCGCGGGGTACTCTACGGTACATCCTTGGCACTTATTTTGCACGCCCTTGCTGTCTATCGCGTTGTTTTTTCCGATTTTCAGGTGCATTTCGGGTTTGCTTTAGCGCTTTCCTGTGTGCTTTTAGCTGCCGTCTTTGTCATTTTGGTTGAAAGCGCGGTTCGGCGTGTCACGATTCTGACGGGGTTCGTGCTCCTTTTGGCGGCTCCCGCAGTCCTTGTTCCGGAATTTTTCCCAGCGCCGGTGATTTTGACCGCCCCGACGTTTGCCTTTAAGGCGCATATCGGATTTGCCTTGGCGGCCTATGGCTTTATTGTCGATGCCGCCGTGCAGGCTGTGCTCATTTCTGTTTTTTCTCGCAAAATGAAGCATCCGGACCAGTCTGTTAATACCGGGTGGCTCTCGAATATGCCCGATTTGATGGCTATGGAGCGGATTTTGTTCCGGATTGTCGTCTGTGCTTTCCTATGCTTAAATTGTGTACTTCTTTTCGGGGCACTGACCGCAAGCGAGGTTTGGCATGTGGCAATCGGATTCGATCACAAGACGGTGTTAACGTGGCTTTCCTGGCTCTTTTTTGCCGTACTTTTGGCCGGACGCTACTTCTTACATTGGCGCGGACGCGTGGCGCTTTGCTGGTTTTGGGCCGGAGCCGGAACGCTTGCCGTTGCGTATCTGGTGTATCGATTTATGATTGAAATCTTTTTCTCGTAGGGTCTCGCGATGGGTCGAATTCTTTTTTTTGTCGGGCTGGGCATTATTCTCTACGCCCTGATTCGGACGGCGCTCAGTGCACGAAAGCCGACAAAGAAAAAGCGCTCCAAGATTCCGTTTGTCGTGCACATGTGTGAGTGTCCTGTATGCGGAACGCACTTCCCGGAGGACGAGGCCGTACTCGGAGCCGGTGTGAAGTATTGTTCGGAAGCGTGTCGAGCCAAAGCGAGAGGAAAACATGCCTCGTAACAAGGGTTTTTCTCTGAAAAAAGACGGCTGGTGCGAGGGAGTGACACATCTGGTGTCTCCCCACTTTAACGAACGACCGGACGGAGTCAAGCCGACTCTGGTCGTCCTTCATTGCATCAGTTTGCCGCCCGGATGTTTTGCGACGGGCGATGTGGTTGAGCTTTTTCTCGGGACGCTCGATGTGACGAAAGATCCGCGCTTGGCAGACTTGGCAGGTCTGCGCGTTTCTTCGCATTTTTTCATTACGCGGGACGGAAAAGTTTTTCAGTTTGTTTCGTGTAACGATCGAGCTTGGCATGCCGGTGTAAGCTCCTTGATGGGGCGTGATAATTGCAACGATTACTCCGTCGGCATTGAGCTTGAAGGCTCCGAGAGCGAACCGTTTCAAAAGGAGCAGTATGCGGCTCTTTTGGCTTTATTAAAGGCACTTTCGCGTCGCTATGCCATTGAAGCGATCGTTGCCCATAGTGATGTGGCTCCGGGGCGCAAGACCGATCCGGGTCCCTACTTTGACTGGCAGTACCTGCAAAGGCGAAAATCCGCATTCGGAAACCCAAAGTTTCCGGGCCCCGCTGCTTGTATGGAAAAAGCCGTGTACGATGCTAGCCTCGAGCACCGGCTTGCTTAAATCGGTTTGACTAAAAGGGTTGACAATGAGTTTTGTTTTTTGGTTGGTAAATCTTGTCGTGTCTATTTTGGGTTGTGTCCTGATTCTAAGAGCCTATCTTTGGTCCTTGGCTATCAGTCCGAGAGACCCGATGGTGCGTTTTGCCTGGAAACTAACCGACTGGCTTGTCAATCCGATTTCCTACATTATTCGTCCGAGGGGCAATTGGGAATGGGCCAGTTTCGTAAGTGCCTTGCTCGTTGCCGTCGTGGCCACGCTGCTTGCGCACGAGGTGACAGGATTTCCGGCCACAGGACTTGCGTTTGCGATTGCACCGATTGCACTTGTGTTGCGCTGGGCCACGGATCTGATGACGTGGGGTTTGATTTTTTACTGCGTGATGAGTTTTGTCGCGAATCCGTTTTCGCCGTACTACGCCTTGCTCGCAACCTTAATGGAGCCTTTCTTGCGGCCGCTACGTCGGTTTATTCCGAATATCGGGCGCTTGGATTTAACGCCGATTGTGCTTTTTATCGTTCTTTCGGCCCTGCAGGGCTTTCTCATTGTTCCGGCCAGTACCGGTCTTTTGGTGCTTTAAAAAAGCCGGCCCGAAACGTCGGCCGGCTTTCAGAGGTGCCTTCGGACGTGTTAAACGTTAAATAGGAAGTTCATCACATCGCCGTCGGCGACAACGTAGTCTTTTCCTTCCGCGCGCATCTTGCCGGCTTCTTGGGCGCCTTTTTCTCCGCCGAGAGCTACGTAGTCGTCATAGGAAATGGTTTGAGCACGAATAAAACCACGCTCAAAGTCCGTGTGAATGACGCCGGCTGCCTTGGGAGCGGTATCGCCTTTGTGAATCGTCCAAGCACGCACTTCTTTGGGACCGGCTGTAAAGAACATCTGAAGACCGAGTAGATTAAAACCGGCGCGGATGACGCGATCTAATCCGGCTTCGGTCATGCCCATATCCGCGAGGAAAATTTCCTTATCTTCGGCGGGCATATCGGCAATGTCCGCTTCCGTTTTCGCGCAGATGGCGACAACGGGAGCATTTTCCTTGGCCGCATACTCACGCACAGCATCTAGGAGCGGATTGTTCGTAAAGCCTTTATCGTCGACATTGGCCACATACATCACGGGCTTAAGTGTCAGCAAAAAGAGCGGGCGCAATTCTTCGAGCTCTTCTTTTGTCAGTGCGGCGGCGCGCGCCGGGCGTCCTTCGTTGAGTACGGGTTGCACTTTCTCAAGGGCAAGAACGAGTTTCAAGGCTTGTTTGTCGCCCCCTTGACGGGCCTGCTTCTGGTAACGTGAAAGCGCTTTTTCCACACTTGCAAGATCGGCCAGAGCCAATTCCGTGTTAATAACTTCGATGTCGCTAACGGGGTCGACCTTTCCGGAAACGTGGACGATGTTGTCATCGTTAAAACACCGCACGATATGGGCGATGGCATCGCACTCGCGGATGTTGGCCAAAAACTGGTTTCCCAGCCCTTCGCCTTTACTCGCGCCGGCTACAAGACCGGCAATATCGACAAATTCGACGGCCGCCGGAACGATGCGCGCCGGATGCGCGATTTGCGCGAGGGCATTTAAGCGTTTGTCGGGGACTTCCACAATACCGACGTTGGGTTCGATGGTACAAAACGGATAGTTCTCGGCGGCAATGCCGGCTTTCGTGAGGGCATTAAAAATAGTGGATTTGCCGACATTAGGTAGACCCACGATGGCGCATTTCAGTCCCATGATATGTTTCCTTACTCGTTCAGCGCATCAAGCGCCTTTTTTAAATGGTGTTCGTCAAAAAGTGTGACGCCGGCTTTTCTTAAAGCGGCCGCTGCAACGCCTTGTCCGGCGATGATTTTTCCGCTGTGAGTGCCGTCGTAAACAGTATCGATTCCGCAGCTCGGACTCTTGGACTTAAGGACGGCGACTTTAACGCCGTGTTTGCGGGCTAATGCGACGAAGTTTTCGGCGCCTTTGACATAAAAGGCCGTGACGTCTTTGCCGGACTTTGTCAGGACACGTCCGTTTCCGTTTAAAACATCGTCGGCTGTTTTCCCCGGTTCGATTTCAGCGGCTTCGCGCGGGGTATCAAGACCGGCTGAGCACTCCGGGCACAAGACAGCTACTTGACCGACATTGAGCATGTAGTGAAGGCGTTTGTCGACGATGCTCGGATAGGTTCGGGCATCGTACCTGCAGCACTGCCCGACAAGGCAGGCACTCATGCAAAGTTTAACGGTCATGCTTGTGTCTCCTTTTCCTCAAGGGAGTGTGTCTTGGGGGCATGGGCAAACTTCATGACAGCACGTTCTACGCGGTCCATGTTCCCGGCAACAAGATTATCCAAGGTCTTTAAGGCCGCTGTCATGCAGTCGTCAATTGCCTGGCGATGTTCGGATGTCGGGCGCCCGAGAACCCAGTCGGCCACCTGCATGCCTGGACAGAAAACGCGAGGGTGACCGATTCCGAAGCGCAAGCGCCAAAAGTTCGGAGTACCGAGCTTTTCAGTGATGTCCTTTAGTCCGTTATGCCCGGCGTTTCCGCCCCCGAGTTTGATTTTCATCGTTCCTGGGTGCAAATCAAGCTCATCGTGAACGACAAGAATCTGTTCGGGCTTGAGCTTAAAGTACGAACGCACGGCTTGAACGGCTGAGCCCGAAAGGTTCATGTAGGTTGTCGGTTTTAAAAGCCAGACCGAGCCCTTGTCCGTTTCGGCCTTGGTCACAAGACCGAAAAACTTGGCATCTGCTCGAAAGCGCGCACCGGTTTTATCGGCAACGGCGTCGACAAAGTCGTAACCCATGTTGTGACGGGTTCCGACATACTCGTTCCCGGGATTTCCGAGACCGACAATCAGGCTAATAGGGCAGGAGGCAGGCATATCCGATAGATTAGACTAAAAAAGGTCCGCCGACCGATCAGGGAGGGCGAACCTTTTGTGCGAAACGCCGTCAATTACTTTTTGCTGTCTTTAGCAGGCGCAGCCGCAGGAGCGGCATCGGCCGCAGGGGCTGCGGCAGCAGCAGGAGCCGCACCGGCGGCAGCAGGCGCAGCGGCATCGGTCGCAGCAGCAGCGGCAGCCGGCGTGTCGTCGGCAATTGTCGTCACCGTAGCCACGGGCTGATCGGGGTTGACGGCCTTGACGTGTTCGGGCAACTTCAAGTCGGCAACACGCATCGTAAAGCCGGTTGTCATAGCCGACAGATCCACGTCGATAAATTCGGGCAGGTCCTTGGGTAAGCACGTCAAATCCACGGTCGAAACAATGTGGCTGACGAAGGCTTTTTCAAGCTTGACGGCCGGACTCTGTTCCTCACCGAAGAAGTGCAACGGAACACGCATCGTGACGTCCGAATTCGGATCAATGCGCTGGAAGTCCACGTGCATGCACTGGCTCTTGTACGGATGCATCTGGAAGGAACGCAAAACGACGAGCTGATCGGCGCCGTCCAGTTCCATCGTCAAAATCGAAGCGTGGAACTTTTCTTTCTGCAAATCGTAGAACAGTTCCTTGTGGTCGATTTCAATGGGCGTTGCGGCGACATTGTTCCCGTACAAAATGCCGGGGACCTTGTTCTCGCGGCGCAGGCGGCGGCTCGCACTCGTTCCCTGTACCTTACGCGTTTTGGCGATGACTTTCATGAGTTTTAACTCCAAATAGAAAAATATGTTTTGAGGAGAAACGTCCCGGAACGGCCGCGACCAGCGCGCACCGAGGCGATTTCTTACTTTAGCCTTCCGTGAACAGCGCGCTCACGGAGTTTTCACGCGCGATGCGTGAAATAGTTTCCCCGACCAAAGAGGCGCAACTTAACTGGCGGATCTTCGGACAGGCCTGGGCCGCGGGGCTGAGCGGAATCGTATCGGTGACGACGAGCTCATCGAGCGCGGAGTTGGTAATTCTTTCAACGGCGTTACGCGACAAAACCGGGTGCGTAATATAAGCCAAAACGCGTGTAGCTCCGCGTTCTTTTAAGGCACCGGCGGCATTACAAAGTGTGCCGGCTGTATCGACGATATCATCGGTAATGACGCAGGTGTGCGCATTGACATCACCGATGATGTTCATGATTTCTGCAACGTTGGCCTTGGGACGACGCTTATCGATAATCGCGAGGTCAATCCCTAAGAGTTTGGCCATCGCGCGAGCACGAACCACGCCGCCCACATCGGGCGAGACGACCATCAAATCCGGATAGTTGCGCGAGACTAAGTCGTTGAGCATGAGCGGTGTAGCATAGATGTTATCGACGGGCACATCGAAAAAACCCTGAATCTGGTCGGCATGCAGGTCCATCGTCAGAACGCGGCTCACGCCCACGCTCTGGAGCATGTTGGCAACGACCTTGGCGGAAATGGCCACGCGTGTGGAACGCGGACGGCGATCTTGGCGAGCGTATCCGTAATAGGGCATCACGGCCGTAATGCGACGCGCGGAAGCGCGGCGCAGGGCATCGACCATAATCATGACTTCCATCAGGTTGTCGTTTGTCGGCGAGCAGGTGCTCTGCACGATAAACACGTCCGAACCGCGAACGTTTTCATTGATTTCCACCATCACTTCCCCGTCGGCGAAGCGATTGACAGTAGCCCGTCCCATCGGAATGTTCAGATATTGCGCCACGGCATGGGCAAGCTTGGGATTGGCATTACCGGAGAAAATTTTCACATCATCCGGACACATTGCGGACATGATCGACACCTTTCGCATACGTCGCACGAGGTCGAGTATACGGATAAATAAGGGGGTTATCTCTTTTCGTGTCCTGTAGCAGCGACACCGAAAAATCCGAGTCGGAACATCCGGCAGGGATTACTGGCAGGGGAGGATGGATTCGAACCATCGAATGCCGGAATCAAAATCCGGTGCCTTAACCGCTTGGCGACACCCCTACGTAAAAACGCCGTATTCTAACCCACGGACTCCCGATACAGGGGATGATAATGGAGAATTTTTGCAACATACCCGGTAAAAGCGGGCGGAATCTGCAACAAAGCCTTGTTTGCCGACTCACGGTTGCTTTTGAGAATAAAAACGGCCGATCCGGAACCCGTCATACGACTTTCGGGCCCGAGAGCCTCAAGGGCACGGCCGATTTGCGGGTTAAGGCGCACGGCCACAGGTTGCATGTCGTTTGTCCCGAAAAGGCGCGGCCAGTTCTTCTTAATATCGGTTTCAACGGCCTCCTTGGGAACCGGTATTGTGTCCCGCTTTAAATCGGCGGCTTGGTATATCGCTTGCGTCGATGTCGGCGTCGGGGGCATGAGAACGGCGGCAAAGGCATCGGGAATGTGTATGGGCGTCAGAATATTGCCGATGCCACCGGCAAGCGCACTTTGCCCGAAAAGGAAAAACGGGACATCGGCCCCGAGGCAGGCTCCGAGGTCAAGGAGTTTTTCTCGGGGCAGGTTAAGAGCCCAGAGGCGATTTAATGCCATCAGTGTCGTGGCCGCATCACTCGATCCCCCTCCGAGACCGGCGCCCGCCGGGATGTGTTTTGTGACATGAATCCGTGCCCCGAGCCGGCAATCGGTTTCCCGGGCCAGAAGACGAGCGGCTTTGACACAGAGGTCTAGTTCGGGGTCTCCGATCGTATCGCCCGTGCGCAGGATTTGCGAGTTCTCAAGGCGCTCAACGGTCACGGAGTCTTTTAAATCGATTAGAACGAAAACCGATTCAAGAAGATGGTAACCGTCGGACCGGCGTCCGACGATGTGTAGGAATAGATTTAATTTAGCCGGAGCGGCAAGGTTCGTGAAAAGACGAGGCGTCATTGACCTGCCCTCGGGTCGAGTACAACGACAAGCGCCAAAGTGTCCTTTGTGAAAGAAAGTTTACGAGCCGAGCCGTTTGCCTCGCGGTCTAAAACGCGTACGGTCCACCCGAGTTGCTCGAAAGCATTCGAGTCAATCGGGTGGTACGGGAGGTCGCGGTTCGGATTTCCCTCGGTCCAATCGACAACGGCCGTCAGCGGGACGGAAAACCCGAGCGTCTTTTCCATGAGGGCCTCGGCGTTCTCTCCGGTTAAAGGCTCATGACCCGGTTGTCGGAAAGTCGCGCCGGTGGTGCCGGTTTCCAAACGAGCCAGCGTTGTGTTTAAGGGGCCGAGAAAGTCCAACTTAAGACCGTCCGCTGTTGAATCGAGCCGAAATCCGGCGGCAAAGCGTCTTGAAGGGGCCAACGAGTCTCGAGCCAGAAGCTTTCCGGTTTTGTGCCGTAAAAGAGGTGTTTCCTGCGGTCCCGAGAACGTGGTGCAGCCGGCCAGGGCGGCCGCAAACGAGAAAATCAGAGTACGACGAAGTCTATTCATGGGGAAATCTTCTTTAAAAGCATGCGGGCTTGACGGTTTTTCGGGTCTTTGGTCAGCAGAGTGCTTAAAACGCGACGTGCTTGATCCAGGTTATTTTGATCGACCAGAATCTGTGCCAGATGCAGGACGATTTCAGGCTCATCGGGCGAAAGCACCAGGGCTTTTCGAATCCATTTTTCCGCCTCCGTGAGGTTTCCCTCTCGGTAGTAAAGCCAGCCTAAAGAGTCGACAATCGAGCCGTCCTTGCCCTCCGACAGTTCCATCGCCTTTTCAATTAAAGGACGCACTTGGGTCGGCGACACGCCGTGCTCGAGCCACATGTAGCCGAGCGAGTTGTATCCGAGCGAATCATTCGGGCGCAGTCGGATAAAGGCTTTCAGATGCGTTTGCGCCTGCACTATCCAGCCGAGCTGTTCGGCAACCATCGCCGTGCGGTACAAAATATCGGTGTTTTGCGGCGCAAGCTCCAAGGCTTGGTCCAGGTAGCGCATCGCCTCAGCGTGGCGCTTGGCCTCGGAAAGAAGTTGCCCGGCATAAAACAAAAACTCCGCTTTGCGTGAGGCGTCATCCGTTCGGATTTCAGTTAGGACGGAGCAGGCCTCGTCAATGCGACCTAAGGCCTGAAGAATCTGAACTTGTTTTAAACGTGCCGGAATGTATTTGTCGCCTTTTTGAACTTTCGAAAGCCAATCCAAAGCTGTCTCCGGTTCGTTACGAGAAAGCGCAATGACAGCGAGTTGTGCGTAAGCCGGGTCGGGAATGTACCGATGATCCTCATCGTTTCTGACAAGCGAGATAAATCGGTTGTAATAACGAACGGCTGCATCGAAATCACGCATTTCCTGTGCCGTAAGTCCGCACAGGAACCAAACCTGGGCATCGGAAGGCGAGGCGGCAAGGGTACGATGTATTTCCTTGCGTGCGGCGTCTTTTTTTCCGGTTCGGGCCAGCGCTTTGGCATAAGCAATGCGTGCACGGATGTCCTGCGGGTAGGCTTTGAGGTGCTTAGCAAGACGCTCTTTGGCTTTTTTCGGCGCCAGACGAAATTCAAAATCTACGCTCTCTAGGAGTAGTTGCGTATCGTCGGGGGCAAGGTTGCTTGCGGTAAGGGCGTGTTTTAGGGCCTTTTGGTCGAGTTTAGCGTCCTTGGCCGCATAGGCGAGCGTTCGCTCGAGGTAAGCGTTCGGTTCTGCGTGCTCTTGCAGGAGGAGTAAAAAAGCATAGCGCTTCTTTTTATCGGCCAAAAAGACAGACTGCTCGGCAAACTGCTCAAATAGGGAAAGGACGTCATTGCTTTTTTTGGCGGCCTGAGTCAACGTGACTTCGGCTTTTTCCCATTGCCCGACTTTGCAATCTTCAAGGGCCCGAGTCATAAGGTTCACGTCATTTTCCGGATCAAGCTGATCCAAAAGGGCTTTGGATTTAGCAATCTGCCCTTTGTCTTTCATCGCCTGGGCAATCTTATAGGCGCGCTCTGCGAGGGCTTTATCTGACGTCAGACGCGTGGCGTCCACGTAGGCGAGCCAGGCGTCTGCATACAGACCCCGCTGCAAGGCGATTTCTCCGAGCAAAATTTCCGCCAGAGCCGTTTGGCTCTGCCGTGTACTTGTCAGGTCAGCTCGGACCGGACTGACGGAACATAAAAACGCCGTCGAGCAAAGAAAGATAACCTTGGAAAGCGGGCCGAACAATGAGGTCTCCGATAATAATTGCCAACGCGGACTATAACGCAAAAAGGATTTGACGTTCTCACCTCCGTAAACGAGGGAGATTTTCTACTGCGAGTAGCTTGCGCCGCAGATTACTTCGGTCGATTCCTGCTGCCGATTCGGTGCCGCCTTTTGAGACCTCCCCGAATTCACTTGAGTCTTCTTCTCAGACTCCCCGCAGGATAACGAGCTTCGTCCGCGCTCTTTGATGTTGATCGCACCCACTGCGTCCGCGTTTTCCCGATGAGCGCAGGAGACGCATTTGAACAATGCCGGCACCTTGCGAACCGGAAGTTCGGAGCAAAGCATCGCATAGCTCAGAGGGAAGGGAGGATCGGCAATTTGACGCTCTTCGTTTGATGCAAGCCCCGGGTTGTATACCCGGCGAAGCGGCTCATCTTACGAGCCCGGGCTCCGTCGGGAGTGAGGTTGAAGGAGACCCCTTTGTGCATTAACATGGGGGCGTTATATGAAGTCTGCCTCTGGTTTGCGCGGCTTATATCTTGTCCCTGAAGGACGGAGCTTTACGCCGAAATTCCGGTAACAAACAGCATGAGGCGCAGTTGCGCCACTGTAAACTTCAGTTTTTGCCGAGACAAGTGACTATACTAAGGCGATTTATCGGAGTTAACGAATAAGGCCGACTCCCTTCAGGGCGGTAGCTTGCAAAAATGGAAGCGGTATTGGATTTTTTTCTTTGGGCGGTCAGTCGGATTCCTTTGTCTTTTTTGCGCCGCATCGGAGCGTTTTTCGGAGCCGTTGCTTATACGGTAGCGCCAAAGTACCGTCGTAAGACTCTCAATAACATTCACCGAGTCGGGCTGCCGGAGTCCGTTGCCCGCGAGTCTTCGCGTCATACCGGAATGCTCGCGGCCGAGACAGGGTGGCTTTGGGGTCGGAGCAACGAAGACATTGCTCGGGCCGTTACCTTTGAGCCCGGTGTCGTCGAAGCGTTTTCTTCTGTTTTGGATGCCGGAAAGAGCGTGATTTTGATGACGCCGCACGTCGGTGGCTTTGAGGCCATTCCGGTGGCGGTTTTCGAAGCAATTTTGAAAAAACGCGGGAAAGCCCTGTCGATTTTGTACCGCGAACCGAAAAACCGTCTCATTCGTCCCTTTGTCAAACGTAGCCGTACGCGTCCGGGAATGGATCCCTCGCCGGCCGATTTGTCCGGTGTGCGTAAGATTGTTCGCGCCATGCGCTCGGGCGGAGTTTTAGGGTGTCTTCCCGATCAGGTTCCGGGGCGCGGCGAAGGTGTCTGGGCTCCGTTTTTCGGACGTCCTGCCTTTACGATGACCTTCCCGATGAAGATGGCCCATCAATTCAATGCGGTTTGTATCGTCATGACAAGCGTGCGTGTGCCGAGCGGCTGGAAACTCGATGCCCGGGTGCTTGATTACCGAGCATCGGGTGATGCCTTGGCGGACGCAACGGCCATGAATAAAGCCATTGAAAAGGCCGTTATGAAAACACCCGAACAATACCTGTGGAATTACAACCGTTATAAGGGGGTGGCGCATCACGTTAAAAACCCGGAGCCCAAGGAGTCCGACTCGTGCAAGTAATCAATAACATATTCGGCGCTTTGGGTGTCAAGCTTGTCAAGAGCACGGTCGGCATGAAGCCGGAGAGTCGCAATCGGTTTGCGCGTGCCTTGGCCTGGGTGTTTTGGTACGCCGTTCCGAAGCGCCGGAAAATTGCTTTGCGCAACTTGGAGCTTTGCTTTCCGGGAAAAACAGCGGACGAACGCCTGAAAATTGCGCACAAACTGTGTTTTAACATCGCACGTTCGGCCTTCGATCACGGGGATTTGTGGGCAGGATCTGTTGAGCAGGTGCGTGCTCTCGTGCGCATCGAAGGATTGGAAAACATCACCCGGGAAGCCGGACACCCGCTTTTGGTGATTGCCCCGCACTTTATCGGTCTGGATGCAGCCGTGACGGTTCTTGCCACACACGTTCAGGGAGCGGGCCTGTATCAGCGGCAGAAAAATGCGGCTTGGAACAAAGCGGCATTGGAGGGTCGTGAGCGCTTCAGTCACTCGGTTCTAGTGGAAAAGACCGGTCCGGGCGATGTCAAAAAGATGATTCGCCTGATTCGTCAGAATTTACCTTTTTATTACCTGCCGGATATGGACTACGGGCGTTCGCATTCGGAGTTTATCGATTTTTTCGGAGTCCCGGCCGCCACGGTTCCGGCAGTGAGCAAATTGGCACGCATCACGGGGGCCAAGGTTGTTTTTTGTGTGACGGAAATGACCGAAACCGGGTATATCACGCACATTTCCAAGCCGCTCGAAAACTTCCCGACATCCGATGCCATTGCCGATACCAAACGGATACAAAAAGAAATCGAACACTGGGTTTTGCAGTTCCCGGATCAATATTTTTGGATGCATCGGCGCTTTAAGACGCGTCCTTTGGGTGAAAAGAGTCTGTACGAACCATAGGAGCGACTATGGAACTATCGTTTACGAAAATGCAGGGAACGGGCAATGATTTTGTCGTCATTGATGCGACAAAAGAGCCGTTTTCTCTTTCGACTGACACGATTCGTTCTTTAGCGGACAGGCGATACGGAATCGGCTTTGATCAGATGCTCGTCGTGCAATCCGATGAAACAGGACGAGCCGATTTTTGTTATCGTATCTTTAATGCTGACGGCGGCGAGGTCGCGATGTGCGGTAACGGCGCCCGATGCTTTGCGCTTTACGTGCGAAGCCACGGCCTGACGCAAAAGAACCGCATTCGCGTGCGAACGATGTCGGGGATTATTACGCCCGAGATCCTCTCGGACGGAACCGTTCGCGTGGATATGGGATGCCCGAATTTTTGTCCGAAGGACGTGCCGTTTAACCCGGAAACCTTTGAAAGCGTTTCACGCAAAAACGCGGTTTTATATCGCACGAAAATAAGCGGCATTTCCTTTTCGTTCGGTGTTGTCAGCATGGGAAATCCCCATGCCGTGTGTTTGGTACAACGCGAGCAATTGCCGCTTGTCGGGACAATCGGACCGGCGTTGCAAGCGTGCGGAGCATTCCCCGAGGGTGTGAATGTCGGCCTTTTGACCGTTTACTCTGCCGAGCAGGCTGCCTTGCGCGTTTTCGAGCGCGGGGCCGGGGAAACGCTCGCTTGCGGGTCGGGGGCATCGGCCGCGTTTGCCATCGCTCACCGGGCCGGCCTTTTAACGGATAAGGCCGATTTTCAGATGCGCGGCGGACGCCTTCTAATGCAAATCGGACAAGACGGGCACGTTTTGCTCGCCGGTCCTGCTTGTGAAGTATTTGAAGGAAAGATTTCAATAAAAGGTTAGAGAGTCATGATGGACGTCGTTTTGAAAAAGGGCAAAGAAAAAAGCCTTTTGCGCAGACATCCGTGGGTCTATGACACGGCTGTTGCCCGAGTTTCGGGTCAAGCAGGTCCCGGTGACCTCGTGCGCGTGGTTTCGAATTCGGGTCTTGTACTCGGCATCGGCAGCTATTCACCCGCCTCATCGCTTCGTGTGCGGATGTGGACTTTTAATGAGGCAGAAGATGTTGCTTCGATGGCCTTTTTGCAAAATCGGTTGGAGCAGGCGGTTCGCGCACGCGAGAATTTGCTGCAAAGAACCACGGCACGTCGCCTTGTGTTTGCCGAGGCAGACGGTCTCCCCGGGCTTGTGGTCGACCAATATGACGCTTGGCTTGTGACGCAATTTCAAAGCGCCGCAGTTGAGGTGCGGCGCGAGGCCATTGCCTCGATTTTGATGCAGCTGACAGGGGCCAAAGGGGTATTCGATCGCTCTGATGCCGCCACGCGCCAACGCGAGGGTCTGGCGCCTCACGTCGGCGTTTTAGCCGGTTCCAATCCGCCCGAGCGCATCGAGGTGGTCGAGGACGGAGTTCGGTACGGGGTCGATGTGCGAAAAGGACACAAAACCGGGTTTTATATCGATCAGCGGGAAAGCCGTCTGGCCGTGCAACGCCTCGCGCGTGAATTTCGCGAAAAAAACGGTCGGGGATTGCGGGCACTCAATTGCTTTTGCTACACAGGTGGTTTTTCCCTTGCTTTGATGGCAGGCGGCGCCGACAGTGTCGATAGCGTCGACAGTTCGGCTGATGCCTTGGCTCAGGCTCGTGCGAATGCCAAGTTAAACCGACTACCGGAAAGTGCCTTAAATTGGATTGAAGCAGATGTCTTTGAGTACTTAAGAAAAGCACGTGAGGCCGGAAAGACCTATGATTTAGTCATTCTCGATCCGCCTAAGTTTGCCTCGAGCCACTACCACGTGGAACGTGCTGCGCGTGCGTACAAGGACATTAACTTAAACGGGATGCGGCTTTTGCGCGAGGGCGGACATTTGATGAGCTTTTCTTGCTCAGGGGCCGTTGATGTCGATTTGTTTCAGAAGATTCTGGCCGGAGCGGTTTTCGATGCCGGTAAAGACGTTTGGGCTGTGGAACGTTTCGGAGCCGGTGCCGATCACCCGCTTCTGATGACGTATCCGGAAGGCGAGTATTTGAAAGGAATGCATCTTTTGATGCGTTCGGACGGATTTGTTTAGGACAAAAAGTATGCAAGAAGATAATTTGGGACTAGCTCCGGAACCTGAAATTCCCGTGACGATTTTGACGGGTTTTTTGGGAGCCGGTAAGACGACACTTCTTAATCGGATTCTTTCCGAAGACCATCACCACAAGATTGCGGTGATTGAAAACGAGTTCGGAGAGGAGGGAATCGATAACGAACTGCTGGTACAAAACGACAAAGAGCAGATTGTTCAGATGAATAACGGGTGCATTTGCTGCACGATTCGTGGGGATTTGTCTCGGATTTTGACGAACCTGAGGTTAAGGCGCGATCGCGGTGAGATTGACTTTGACCGAGTTGTTATCGAGACAACCGGTGTGGCGAACCCCGGTCCGGTTTGTCAGACATTTTTCATGGACGATGCCATTGCGTGCTTTTATCGCTTGGACGGGGTCGTGACTCTTGTCGATGCCAAGTACGGCAATAAAACGCTCGATGAGCAACCCGAGGCCAAAGATCAGGTCGGGTTTGCCGATCGCATCTTTGTTTCCAAGAGCGATTTAGTCACGCCCGAAGAGTACGAACAACTCAAAGCACGACTGATTTCCATCAATCCGCGTGCGCCGATAGAAGCCGTACACATGGGGCAGGTGGCCGTCGACAAAGTGCTCGATATCTACGGATTTAACATGAACGACATTCTGGATATCGATCCGGCGTTTTTCTCGACTGTGCATCCGCATCACCATAACGATGATGTCAAAGCCTTTGTCTTTCAATCCGATAGGCCCATGCAACCGGTGCGATTCGAGCAGTATGTTCAGAGTCTGGTGGCCGTATACGGTCAGGATATGCTCCGTTACAAGGGCGTTTTGTACTTTCGGGAGACTTCTCGCCGTATGGTTTTCCAGGGTGTACACATGGTCTTTAGCGCTGATGCTTTAGGTGAGTGGGGCGACAGGAAGCCGGAAAACAAAATTGTCATCATCGGACGCAATCTTCCGAGTCAGGCGATTGTCAAGGGCTTTGAAAGTTGTTTGGCCGCGCCGGGCGAACCGCTTGTTACCGGTCAAAGATAAGGAGTCAAGATGACCTCGGGCACCGATCCGCGCATTGCACATTTAACGGAGCTTTTTTCCGAACTCCCCGGCCTCGGCCCGAGATCGGCTTCGCGTCTTGTGGCCGATTTGCTGACGGTACACAAAGACATTGCTTTGACTCTCGCGCAATCGCTTGAGGACACTGTCTCACGCGTCGGACGGTGCCGGTCTTGTAATACTCTTTGCACGGAAGATATTTGTCCGATTTGCGCCAAGCCAGACCGAGACCGCTCGATTATCTGTGTGGTTGAGTCGGCCTCGGACATGGAGGCCATTGAAGAGTCCGTTGCGTATGCTGGTAGTTATTTCGTTCTCATGGGGCGTGTCAATCCCTTAAAAGGCATCGGCCCGGAAGACATCGGTGTCGATAAGCTCGTTGACAGAGTTCTTTGCCAAGACGTGCGTGAAGTGGTTTTGGCGACAAGCTACACGGCCGAGGGAGAAATGACGGCGCATATGATTGCCGCCGTCCTGAAAAAGAAAGCACCGACAGTGCGTGTGACGCGCCTTTCCAAGGGGCTTTCGGCCGGCGTTGAGGTCGAATACACCGATCCGGCGACTTTAACGGCGGCTATCCTCGGACGACACTAATCGATCGGTCCTTTCGGACGTGTCTGCGTGCTATTCTTTGCCCCGAACACGGGGCGTTGTATCCCTGTATCTATCTCAGGCAAGGAGTTGCAGCTATGGCAAGTGACTTACAGCACGAAGGATTGGAGTTTTGTAAGACGGTTTTCGAAACGGTCCGGCAGATGAGTGTCGAGGGACGCGGTGTGACGCGTCAGGGGTACGGACCTGTTGAATGCAAAGTCATCGAGTATTTAAAAAGCGTCGGGCGGGATTTGAATCTTGAGATTTGCGACGATGCAGCGGGTAACGTCTGGATGCGACTGCCCGGAACCGATTCTTCGCTTCCGGCTTTCGTCTCCGGCAGTCATGCCGACTCGGTTCCCGAAGGCGGAAACTATGACGGATTGGCGGGTGTGACGGCTGCTCTTGCCGTGGCCTGGTGGATGAGACGCACGCATTTCACACCCAAGCGGGACTACGTCGTTCTTGTGATGCGTTGCGAAGAGTCGAGTTTCTTCGGAAAGGCGTACATCGGATCGCTTGCTTTTACCGGGCAGTTAACGACCAACGAAACGAACTTAAAGCACCGGACGGAAGACAAAACGTTGGGCGACTTCATGAGCGATTGCGGCATTGATGTTGCCAAGATTACATCCGGTCAACCCTTGGTGGATTTAAAGAAAATTGCCGCTTTTGTGGAATTGCATATCGAGCAGGGACCGACCTTGGACAGCTCGGATACCGAACGCGTCGGTATCGTTACGGGCATTCGCGGAAATGTGCGTCATAAGGCTGTTCGTTGTATCGGTCAGACGGCGCACTCGGGGGCTGTCGATAAGCAGTTCCGGCACGATGCCGTGATGGCAACGGCAGAATTGATTCACACCATGGACAAGCACTGGGACGAATGGCTTGCCAGGGGCGAGGATTTGGTTTTCACAATCGGCGTTTTAAAGACGGCTCCGACGGCCGCGATTACGGTTGTTCCCGGTGAGACGAACTTCTCGGTCGATATGCGGAGTTTGAAACTCGATACGGTCAAACGTTTCGAAGAGCTTATGCGTCAGGAAGCCGAACGCATCGGCCAAAAGCGCGGTGTGAAGTTCGAATTCGACAAGCTTCTGGTGACACAACCGGCTGGTGTCGATGCGGCTTTAAGCGACAAGTTAGCAGCCACGGCTGCCAAGTGCGGGATTCCGGTCAAGCGCCTGGCAAGCGGAGCTGGTCACGACTCGGCTGTTATCGGTAATAAGGGCGTGCCGGTTGCGATGATTTTCGTAGCCAATCAAAACGGTTCGCATAACCCGTATGAAACCATGAAGCTCGAAGACTTTATGGTCGGAGCCGATTTGCTTTGGAGAGTTGTCGAACACTTTGACGCCTAAGGTGGCACAGTAGCCGATGAATAGGTCCCGTTGCGAAGATACTTTTGCGGCGGGATTTTCTTCGGGTCTCGGTGATCAATCCTGAAAGAGACCGTGTAGAGCGCAAAGAAAGCCCTGTCCGATTCTAGGGAAATACAGACTACGCTAAGTGAAAAACAAAAATGCTCTAAGGCACTGATTTTCAATAGAAAATAGTGCTTTCAGGTGCAAAAGCTGAAAAAGAATGCGGATGCACCCTTTTTGAGAGTAACTTCGAAAAACTTCTCCTTTTAGTCGGAACTAAAAAGATCTTTGGGCATACCGGCCATTGCAGGATTTGCAAGTTCGAAATGTCGATAGGCGGCATCTGTGGCCACACGACCTCGTTGTGTTCGCTGTATGAGACCGTTTTGAATCAGATACGGTTCAATCACGTCCTCGAGCGTTTCCCGATCTTCGCCTAAAGCACTGGCCAAGTTGTCGATCCCGACGGGACCTCCGGCAAACTTATCCAAAATGATGCGAAGGAATTTCCGGTCGACCGAATCAAGTCCGATTTTGTCTACATTGAGCATCTTTAAGGCGGCATCGGCAATATCGCGTGAAACAAGCCCGTTTCCTTTCACCTGTGCAAAATCGCGAACACGACGCAAGAGGCGGTTGGCAATTCGCGGCGTTCCTCGGGAGCGGCGGGCAATTTCCAGAGCGCCTTGTTCATCGACTTTGACATTTAAAAGTCCGGCGGACCGTTTGACAATCCGAATGAGTTCCTCGGTTGAGTAAAACTGCAACTGGTTGACAATCCCGAAACGCGCACGCAAGGGATTGGTCAGCGCTCCTGCCCGTGTTGTGGCACCGACAAGAGTAAATGGCGGTAAATCGAGTTTAATGGAGCGCGCGGCCGGTCCCTCGCCGATCATGATGTCAATCTGGTAGTCCTCTAAGGCCGGATAAAGGATTTCTTCGACAACCGGACTTAAACGATGAATCTCGTCGATAAAAAGGACATCGTTTTTTTCCAGATTCGTCAAGATTGCCGCCAGATCCCCCGGGCGCTCTAAAACCGGCCCTGAAGTCTGACGCAAATTCACGCCCATTTCGTTAGCGATAATGTGTGCCAGAGTTGTTTTCCCAAGACCCGGAGGTCCGAAAAGCAGCAGGTGATCTAAGGGTTCGTGGCGCTGTTTGGCGGCTGTAATGAAGATGGAGAGCTGCTCTTTGATAGCGCTCTGACCGACGTAGTCGTCGAGTTTGAGCGGACGCAAAGCTCGGTCGATATTTTCTTCCCTCGGGCTTGTAGCTTCACTTGCAACAATGCGTTCGACGTTTTCCATTCCTTCCTCGCCGTATTTCGGTTGTCATTTTGACAAAACTTTGAGTGCCTCACGAATTCCGTCGTTGACACTGATATCGGAGGCAAGCCCCTTGACGGCTTGGTGTGCTTCGCGTTCGGAGTAGCCCAAGGAGACCAAGGCGCCGATGATATCGGATTGGGCACCGTTTGTCGGGGTTTGCAAGTCCGTGGAGCTGATGACGGTATCGATTTTTCCCTTGAGTTCCAAAACGATGCGTTCGGCGGTTTTCTTCCCGACGCCGGGGATTCGGGTTAAAAGGCCGGGTTCGGCCTGTGAGACAGCCTGAGCGAGGACTGAGGATGAAATTCCCGAAAGGATGGAAAGGGCAATCTTCGGACCGATTCCGGAAATGCGAATTAAAAGTCGAAATAAAGACCGCTCGGCCTTTGTACCGAAACCGAAAAGAAGTTCGGCATCTTCCCGCACCACAAAATGGGTATACAAAAACACGTCAGCTCCGATGTCCGGCAAGTTGTAAAGCGTCGACATCGGAACATCGATTTCGTAGCCGATTCCGTTGGTTTCAATCAAAATTTGCGGCGGATTTTTTTCAAGCAACCGGCCTCTGATACTTCCGATCATAGTAAATCAATTCCGAGATTGAACGAATTTTTCCCACGCACTCCGACTCGAAGTCCTCAGGCGACCGGCAGCAACCTTGACGGTGGTTTCGTTTTCAAGGGCGCGCATGCGACGCGAGTGGGCACACGTCAGAGCACAGGCCAGAGCATCGGCGGCATCGGGCTGCAACTCGTCTTGAAGTGCCAGAAGGCGCGAGACCATTGTTTGTACCTGAAGTTTACTCGCTCGACCTGTTCCGACAATGGAGTTTTTGATGTTGGTAGCACTGAACTCTTCGACCGTCAGTCCCTGGCTGGCAAGGCTTGCCAGTGCCGCTCCTCGAGCTTGTCCCAAAAGAAGCGTTGTCTTCGGGTTGGTATTTAAAAAGATGATTTCTGCAGCAGCAATCGTCGGGTTCGTTTCGTCAACGATACGAGACAATTGTTCATAAATAAACCCTAAACGCGCCGACAAAGAGCCTTTGGGAACGTGGATACAGCCGGCTGTGACAAAAGAAACGGCATTGCCGCGTACGTCAATCACGCCGAACCCTGTGTGGTTTAATCCCGGATCGACTCCGAGAATCCGAAGCAACGTTGTGTCGATTTTTTCGTCCATAGCCTTAAATTCCCGGCAGCGAGGCATTCATTCCGAGCATTTCGCCGGCCGCCTGCCGCGTGGCTGGTGTAATCGTCAGACCGCCGAGCATACGGGCAATTTCATCGATGCGTTCGGCTGGGCTGAGCACGCGAAGAGTACTTGCGGTTTTCCCGTTTCCCGTGTGCTTGATTACTTGCCATTGGTTATCGGCGCAGGAGGCAACTTGCGGCAGGTGCGTTACGCACAGGACCTGGCGGGACCGAGCCAATTTGCGCAACATGTGACCGACGACTTCGGCCACAGCACCGCCGATTCCGCTGTCGATTTCATCGAAAATCAACGTGCCGACCGGCGTTAAAGCGGCTGTAATGACGGCCACGGCAAGCGAGATGCGCGAAAGCTCGCCTCCGGAGGCAACTTTGCTTAACGGGCGAGGGGTGGTTCCGGCGTGACCGGCTACTTTAAATTCGCATTTTTCCAGGCCTCCGGACCAAGCCTCGCATGGCACGAGGTCGGCCGTAAAAGAGCCGCCCTGCATGGCAAGTTTTTGCATTTGTTCCGTGACCGAGGCACTCAATTGGCATGCTGCCTCGCGTCGCTTTTGCGTGAGTTCTTCGGCCGTTTTTCGGAAGGCGGTGTGTGCCTCTTGTTCGGCTTTTTTCAGAGCCTTGACATCAAAACTTTCCTGCAGTTGCCCGAGTCTCTTTCGCGTGTGTTCTCGTAAGGTAAAGAGCTCTTCCGGGGTGCGGTGAAATTTCTTAGAAAGACGCCAGTAAGCATTTAACCGGTCGTCCAAGGAGGCTAAGCGCTCTTCATCAAGGTTACAGTGCTCTAAGTGATGGACGGCGTCGCGCGTAACGTCGGCGATAACCGAAGAGGCTTCGCCTAAGGCTTGGGCGTATCGGGTATAGGCCTCATCGAAACGACCGGCGTGTGACAGATGGCTTTGCGCGGCATCTAAAAGTGCCAGGGCATTTTCTTCATCGTCTGTCAGACACCTGGTGGCTGCCTTAACGCTTTGGATGATGTCGGAGGCGTTTGAAAGCAGAGCGTGCTCGCGACTGATTTCTTCCCATTCACCTTCTTGGGGATTCAGTTCCTCAAGAATTTCATTGATCCAGGATAGCCGGTCGGCTTCGGCCTGCAGTTTTTCTCTATCAAGCTCGGCTTGCTCTAAAAGTTTTCGGCGTGTTTGCCAGGCTTCCCACAGATCATGCACTGCCCGTACTAAATTGGCGCATCCGGCAAATCCGTCGAGAAGATTTAACTGAAAGGCCGGCTTTAAGAGCGATTGGCTTGCGTGTTGTCCGTGAATGTCTAAGAGCGTTTCCCCGAGTTCTCGCAGCTGAGAGGCTGTAACCGATGAGCCGTTAATCCACCCGTGGGATTTTCCCTTGGTATCGACTGTGCGACGAATCAGGACGCTCTCGTCGGCATCGATTTGAGCGTTTTTCAGCCATGCGACGGCGCGCTCGTCGGTGGTAAATTCAGCCGAAACTTCGGCTTTTTGAGCTCCCTCTCGAATCAACGTTAAATCGCTTCGCGCACCGAAAACAAACTGCAGGGCGTCGATCAAGATAGATTTCCCGGCTCCGGTCTCCCCGGTCAGACACGTCAGACCGGGCGAGGCCTCGACCGTAAGGTTTTCAACGATAACAAAATCTTTCAGATTTAAGAGCGCGAGCATGACCGGGTCGTTTGGGGTTTCTTAGATTCTCTCGTGTACCGGGAAATCGCTGTACGGCAGCAGACTCCAGTTTAACTTTTTGTGCCACATGTCGTACTGATTGAACCCTTGCGGATGGAGCATGACAAAGTGTGAATCGGCCGCTGTCCCGATTTCAAGGACATCGCCCACAAGGACGTCGAAAAAGACCTGTGCGTCGAAACTTGCAACAGCGCTACGCGTCTCGGTCACGACCACGCGAACAGTCGAAGAGCGCGGAATCAAAACGGGGCGATTTGAAAGCGTATGCGGAGCAATCGGCACGAGAAGCAGGGCACCTAGGGCCGGATGCATAATCGGTCCTCCGGCACTCATCGCGTAGGCCGTCGAGCCTGTGGCCGTGCTGACAATAATACCGTCGGCGCGCTGAACAGAAAGCAGCGTGTCATCGACATAAAGCGAATACTCGACCATGCCGAGTGCCCGCCCGTGGCATAGGCCGATGTCGTTTGTCGCGTACGACGAAAAAGCAGGTTTTCCTTGTCGGTACAGCGTTCCCCGAATCATCGGGCGTTTGTCATAGCAGTAGTTTCCCGCAAGAATTGCCGGAAGCTCTTCGTGAATTGTGTTGACGGGAATGTCCGTAATAAACCCAAGTCTCCCGGCATTAATGCCGATAATCGGTATGTCGGTCTTAGCGAAGGCTCGCGCAGCTCCGAGCATGGTCCCGTCACCGCCGATTGTGATAACGGCATCGGCTTTTCGTGTCATTTCCTGGAGCGAGGTTGCCGTATAGTCGCAATCGGGACCGAGATCTCGGACGCTGTTGGCATCGAGGAGTGCTGTTGCGCCGCTGGCTTGAACAAGCGTCAGAACGTTACGAACATGTTCGGTTAAGACTTCGACGGGTTTGCTGATAATGGCAATGCAGGAGAAGTGTTTTTCTGTCACAGTAAAGCCTCTGGCCTCAAGCCGAGAATCTTGTAAGTGCCCGAATTATCGCAGTTTCGTAACTAAAATAAATGCTTCAAACGGGGGAGGCTGCGCCAAAGTCGCTCTGTTAAATTGCCGTGTCGCTCCCGAGTACCTCAGATTGGAGAAGGATGAATGAGTACGTGTCAGATTCGTTTCGCCGAACGCAAAGATATTCCCGTTATTTTGGGTTTTATCCGAAAGTTAGCCGAATACGAGAAATTGGAAAACGAAGTCGTTGCAACCGAGGAACTTTTGGGAACTTGGCTTTTTGAGAAAAATAAAGCCGAGGTTCTTTTGGCGTTCGAAGGAGAAAACCCTGTCGGGTACGCGCTCTTTTTTCACAACTTTTCTACATTTCTCGGCCGAGCCGGGATTTATTTGGAAGACCTATTCGTGCTACCTGAAAAACGCGGCAAGGGATACGGCAAGGCGCTTTTGACGCATTTGGCGCACATCACGGTCGATCGCGAGTGTGGGCGCCTGGAGTGGTCGTGCCTGGATTGGAATAAACCGAGTTTGGATTTTTATCAGTCGCTTGGCGCAAAACGCATGACGGGATGGACCGTTCATCGCCTCACCGGGGACGATTTACGGCGTGTGGCGCAGCAAGGATAGAAAAAGGGGATTTCGAGTTTTCTCGAAATCCCTCAAAGACCGTTAATCGTCAAAGGTCGGCGTCGGGACACCGAGCACTTTATGGAGTTTCGGACTTGTCGTCGTGTACTGCAGGTACGTCTTTTTCTCAGGGAAAACGTAGTGGCTTGCCCCGAATGCCGCCAAAGCGCATTCGTGAAAGCCCGAGAGAATCAGTTTTTTCTTCCCCGGGTAAATGTTGCAGTCACCGACGGCAAAGATACCGGGAACGGAGGTTTCGAACTTTTCCGTATCCACGGCAATCTGTTTGCGGTCGAGCTCAAGTCCCCAATCGGCCACCGGCCCGAGTTTGGGCTGTAAGCCGAAGAAAACCAGCAGGTGATCGAGCGGCATGCGACGCGTTACACCGTCACCCCCGGTGACGTGAATTTGTGTCATCTTTCCGCCGGCTTCGTCAAAGCCCGTGACTTGTCCGACTTCAAACTGCATTTCCCAGTTTTCGCACAACGCTTTCATCTTGGCAACCGACGAATCGGCCGCGCGAAATCCGTCGCGACGGTGAATCAAAACGACACTTTCTGCTTTGCCGATGAGGTTGAGCGTCCAGTCCAAAGCCGAGTCGCCGCCGCCGCAGATTACGATGTTCTTACCGGTGAAAATGTCCGGATTCCGGACACGGTAGTGCAGTTGCGTGCCTTCGAACTTTTCGATTCCCGGAACGCGCAAGGGGCGCGGTTGGAAAGAACCGACGCCCGAGGCGATGATGACCACCTTACACAGAAATTGCGTTCCCTTGCTTGTTTTGACATCAAAGCGTCCGTCCGGGCGTTTCGTGATGTTCGTCACTTCCTCGCCCAAGTGGAAAACCGGGTCAAAGGGGTGAATCTGCTTTAATAAGTTTTCCGTGAGCTCATAACTTGAGTAGACGGGAACGGCCGGAATGTCATAAATCGGTTTGGTCGGATATAACTCCATGCACTGCCCGCCGACCGTGCGTAGCGAATCGACGACATGAGCCTTGATTTCCAGGAGTCCGAGTTCGAAAACTTGAAAGAGTCCTACAGGCCCCGCGCCGACAATGACGGCATCGGTTTCAATGACCGAATCCGTACTCGGAGCAATCGTTAAATAATCTTCAATAGCCATTACGTAAATCCATTCTGAAAACGGGCGCAATTTTCGCACAATACACAGGCAATGCCCAACAAAAACAAATGCGTGCCCGTGTTGCGGCAAATGCCCAGCGCTTAGTCCGGCTCTTTGAGCCGGGCTCTTAAAGAGCGCAACTTCGCATCGATTTCGCTCATTGTATAAAAGTCGCCGTCCGCCGCCTTCTGGGCGTTATCAAACTGATAGAGCGCGGCTTTCAAATTCCCGAGGAGTAGATACATATCCCCGGTTGCGGCATAGGCCCGCGACTTTTGCCCGAGTGCTTCGTAACTACGAGCCAAAAGAGTGAAGTAGTCTGGGTTGTTTTTGCCGAGGGCTTTTTGCCGACGTAAAAAACGGGGAACCTCGGCATTGTCGCCGGCCTGCAGTAAAAGGTCGGCATAGGCCGTCGCCATCATGGCCGAATACGGGTAGCTTTCGGCGGTTTTCTTGGCAAGCGAAAGAGCAACGGCTTTTTCTTTGGGCGTCTTGGCCTGAATAAATGCAATTTGTGCCAAATTCTTGTCGATATAAACCGACTGGCCGGAAATGCTCTTGGCGGCTTCGCGCGCGTGCTCAAGAGCCTCGGAGGGTTTGCCGAGGCGCTCTAAGGCAACGGAAAGCCCGTAGTGCGCGGCTGCGGCTTCTTCGCCCGAAGCGGTTTTAAGGAGTCTTCGGAATTGATGTGCCGCCGTGAGGTACCCGTCGTAGCGCGTTTCCTGCAAAACCCGCAATCGGGCCCGCACGAGCTTAAAGTCAAGGCTGTCTTTGTGCTTGTGTTCGGCCATAGCGCGCGTGCGGTTTTGCATGTCGCTTAAGCGTTCGACCGTCATAGGATGCGTCGAAAGGTAGGCCGTAGAAGCCGACTCATAGTAGCGATTGTTTTGCTGGAGTTTGGCAAAAAAGCTTTCCATTCCTTTAGGGTCAAAGCCGGCATTCGTGAGGTTCGTCAGTCCCACACGATCGGCTTCCCGTTCGGCATCGCGCGAATACGATAGTTGTTTTTGAATCATCGCCGCTTGCGTTCCCATGGCGATGGCAACGGCGGCGTTGCCGCCGGAACTGCCCCCCGTGCGAGCAGCCAGGATTGCCAGGAGAATCGATCCGACGGTCATTGCCAGGGAGCCTCGACTATTTTCAATCATGCGGGCGATGTGTCGCTGCGTGACGTGACCAATTTCGTGTCCGATAACCCCGGCCAGTTCGCTTTCGTTTTCCGCTGCCACGATCAGCCCCGTGTGTACGGCAATAAAGCCGCCAGGAAGTGCAAAGGCGTTTAAGGACTTATCGCGAATCGGAAAGAAAAAGAAGTCGTACGGCTGTGTTTTGCCGGCCGCAACAAGTCGGTATCCGAGACGATTTAAATAGTCAAGCGTTTCTTTGTCCGCCAAATACGAATCGTCGGCCCGTATGTGTTGCATGATTTCTTCGCCGTAGCGCCGCTCCTCGGTGAGCGTTAAATCGGCACCGGCGACCGTCCCGAGGCTCGGAAGATTCATCTCCGAACTGTCGGCGGCCAAAACAGGAGCCCCGGCAAAAGCCAGGGAAACACTGACGGCAAGCAAAATCAATCGTTTGACAAACATAAAAGACAAAAGGGCACGTTTCTTCGTATCATACCGCCCTGTTTTTCCAAATTGGCATTTCGTAACATTGTGAAATCAAAGAATCTTTTCGGCATCCGAGACAACCTTCGACAAGCCTTTGTCGAATCAGCTCCCGTCATGGCCGGGTACGTGCCCATCGGAGCGGCCTTCGGCTTTCTGGCCGTGCAGTCCGGGCTTCCTGCTTGGTTTGTCCTGGCCTCTTCGGCCTTGGTTTATGCCGGAGCCTCGCAATTTGCCATGATTCCGATGATTGTGGCGGGATTGCCTGTTCTGTCAATTGCATTTGCAACGTTTGTCATCAATTTGCGACATGTGTTTTATTCGATGGCACTTTTAGATCGTTTGCAGGTTACGGGCCTTACCCGTTGGTACTGTGCATTTTCTCTGACAGACGAAACGTTTTCGCTCGTGGCGGCATTGCCTAAAGACGCCTCAATCGGTCGGATTGCGACCTTAAGCAGCATGAATCAATTTTGGTGGGTTCTAGGAACTTCTCTCGGAGTCATGGCCGGGTCGGCCGTGCAGTTTTCTCTCTCGGGGCTTGATTTTGTCTTGTGTGCTCTTTTTGCCATGCTCGCCACCGAGCAATGGAGAGTGCGTCAGACAAGCCTTCCCTTGTGGTGTGCTCTTGTCTTTTATCCGATTGCCCGCTGGGCCGTCGCTTCCGAGGCACTTTTAATTGCCATTGCCCTGTGCTCCGTGTCCGCTGTTCTTTGGGGTGAATACCGCAAAAAGGGAGATCGGTATGAACGATAACATCTACCTACTTGCGGTGCTGCTTCTTGCTGCCGGCGTGACGTTTTTGATTCGGGCCGTTCCGCTTTTGCTCGGAAGTCGTTTTGTACAAAGCCATCCTTGGATGCGTTCGCTCGGGGACTTTTTGCCGCTCTCGGTGATGGTGATTTTGGTCCTTGCCGGCCTCATGGATGCTGCCTCGCAACGAATGGATCTGGGATTTGCCGGTCTTGTGAGCATTGCCGTTGTGGTGCTCGTTCAATGGATTCGACGGTCGCCTCTTTTGTCGATTTTTGCCGGTGCGGCTTTGTACGTGGCGTATGCTAACGGAGCTTCTCCGGCCGTTTTTTAGGAAGCCGGAAGCGGTTCGGCTAAAATAGCTGAAACAATCGGCTGCCTGAGGTAAGCTCAGGCGGCAGGCTTTTGTGTATTTATTTTTTCCCGCACACGGTGCGACGGATTTGGAACGCAAGCATGTCAGAGGTCAAAAAAGAAGAAACGGCAGCGGTAAAGCCCGTCAATTTCATTCGAACGATTATCGAGCAGGACCTGGCCCAGGGCAATAATCTTCCGCGCTACTGGTGCGGACATCCGGCTCCGTATTCCGTGCAATTGGCCCAAGGCAAACCCGACACGGCTCGCATTCGCACGCGTTTCCCGCCGGAACCGAACGGGTATCTGCATATCGGGCACGCCAAGTCCATTTGTCTGAATTTCGGCCTCGCGCGTGATTACGGCGGTCTGTGCCACATGCGCTTTGATGATACGAACCCGGTTAAAGAAGATCAGGAATACGTCGATGCCATCAAAGACAGCGTTCGCTGGCTTGGTTTTGATTGGAAGCACGGGGACGAAGATAACCTGTATTACGCCTCCGAGTATTTTGACTACATGTATCAGTTTGCCGAGCATCTGATTGAGACCGGGTATGCCTATGTCGATGAGCAGACTGCCGATCAGATGCGAGAAAGTCGCGGCACATTAACCGAGCCGGGGCGTAACTCGCCGTTTCGTGACAGAAGCCCGGAAGAAAACCTGCGGCTTTTCCGCCAAATGCGTGCCGGAGAGCACGCCGAGGGTTCTATGGTTTTGCGGGCCAAGATCGACATGGCCTCGCCCAATATCAATCTACGGGATCCGGCGATTTACCGCATTCGGTTTGCCGAGCATCAGGCTACGGGTCGTACGTGGTGCATCTATCCGATGTACACGTATGCTCACCCTATTGAGGATTCGCTTGAAAACATCACGCACTCGATTTGCACATTGGAGTTTGACGACCAAAGAGCGTTTTACGACTGGGCCTTAGAGCGCATTGTTCCCGTGTTGCGCACGCCGCAGTTTGAAGAGGCTAAGGCGATTGTCCTTGCAATGAGTCAGGGAAAAGACAATCGGGCCGTGCCCTTTATGAAGGCATCTTTCGAGGCCTTCGATAAGCTCGGACAGAGTAAGCCTGAGTGCGCCATGGCAGTTCTTTTGACTCAGTGGAAAGAATCCGGTGTTCCCGAGGATGTCACAGATACGAAAGCTACAGCTTTTTTCGAGCTTCTTAATGCTCACCCCGAGCACTTTACGCCGCTTTTGCAAGCAGCTTTAACGGTTGTGCGCAAGAACTTTTTTCTCTTGTCGCACCAATACGAATTTAACCGCCTGAATCTGACATATGTGGTTTTAAGTAAGCGCAAGCTCATTCAGCTTATGACCGAAAAGCTCGTCGACGGTTGGGACGATCCCCGTATGCCGACCTTAGTCGGACTGCGCCGTCGCGGGTTTACGCCGACCTCGATTCAAAACTTCGTCGAGCACTGCGGTGTGTCGCGTGCGGCGGGCGGCTGGATCGACTATTCGGTTCTCGAACAGAGCCTGCGCGAGGATTTGGAAGGCACGGCACCGCGACGCTTTGCCGTGATTCGTCCGTTAAAACTGATTTTGGATAACTATCCGGCCGATAAGACCGAGACTCTGACGGCCCCCAATCATCCGCAAAAGCCGGAAATGGGCTCGCGCACGCTGACGATGGGTCGCGAGCTTTGGATTGAGCAAGACGACTTTGCTCTCGTGCCGCCTAAAGGCTACCGGAGGCTGACGATTCCGGCCGACGGGACGCCGGCCAAGCCCGTGCGCCTTCGCTACGGGTATGTCATTGTTCCCACATCGGTTGAAAAAGACGAGAATGGGGCCGTGACGTGTGTGCACGCCGAGTATCTCCCGGAAACCAAGACCGGAACGGCCGGGGCCGATTCCGTCAAGACCAAAGCGGCCATCCATTGGCTCAACGCGGCCGATGCCGTTGCGGCGACCGTGCGCCTGTACGATCGCCTCTTTACCGAAGCCAATCCGGATGCGGCATCCGATTACCGGACGCTTTTAAATCCCGAGAGCAAACGTGTTTGTCGGGGTTACGTGGAGCCGAGTGTGGCACAAAGCGCGCCGGATACACACTTTCAGTTTGAAAGAACCGGGTATTTTGTCACGGACCGCGTCGACCACACGCCGGAAAATCCGGTCGTTAATCTTGCCGTCGGACTGCGTGACGGCTGGGGCAAGAAAGCCTAAGGCGGACCGGAAAAGGAGAGAAAGTGAAAAAGTTTTTGCAGGAATTTCAGGCATTTATCTCCCGCGGAAATGTCTTGGATTTGGCCGTGGCCGTGATTATCGGCGCGGCGTTCTCGGCAATTGTCAATAGCCTGGTTAAGGACATCATCAATCCCTTGATCGGCTTTTTAATCGGGAAACCCGATTTCACGAATTTGTTTTGCGTTCTTTCAAGACCTGACGGTTACACGGGTCCCGAGACCTACGAAGCATTGACAAAGGCCGGAGCTACAGTCTTCGGGTACGGTGCGTTTTTGACGTCGGTGGTGAACTTCATCCTTTTGGCTTTTGTGATTTTCTTACTCATCAAGTGTGTGATGCGTGCAAGAAAGCACCTGGAAGAACTGGTGCGCATCAAGGAGGAGGAAGAAAAGAAGATAGCCCCTCCGCCTGCTCCTCCCGAAAACGTGCTTTTGTTACGCGAAATTCGCGATTTATTAAAAGAAACACAGCTGAAAAAAGAGTCCTAATCGAGGTTAGGCTTTGTTTTGGTGAGAGTTTTCTTGTCAGATTACAAATCTAGTCCGACCGGTGGAGAGGTTTTCCGACTTTTTTTCGGGTAACCCCCTATAATCGGATTCCATCTTTTCCCTGAAATCAAGATATTGTGGTTTCAGGCGCTGAATCTTTGTTTTTATGTCGTGAGGTTGAGATGTTTGAAAATAAAACGATTGCCCAGGTCGATCCTGAGTTGTGGGGATTTATCCAGGACGAACAACGTCGTCAGGAAGACCACATCGAGTTAATCGCCAGTGAAAACTACACAAGCCCGGCGGTCATGCAGGCCCAGGGTAGTTGTCTGACGAACAAGTACGCCGAAGGCTATCCCGGACATCGGTATTACGGCGGATGCGAAAACGTCGACAATGTCGAGCGTCTGGCTATTGCCCGCGCGAAGGCGCTTTTTTGCGATCCCTTGGGAATCGATATGATGGTCAACGTGCAACCGCACTCGGGAGCACAAGCCAATATGGCCGCGTTCATGGCGGTTTTGCAGCCCGGCGATACGGTCATGGGCATGAGCCTTGCGGACGGCGGGCACCTGTCGCACGGCATGCGCCTTAACTTTTCGGGGCGCTACTTCCGTGTCGTGAGTTACGGTCTTAAGCAAGACGAAACCATCGATTACGATGAAGTCGAACGCCTGGCTTTGGAACACAAACCGAAGCTTATTGTGGCCGGGGCCTCGGCCTATTCGCTTAAGATTGACTTTGCGCGTTTTGCCCAAATTGCCCACAAGGTCGGGGCCCTTTTGATGGCCGACATTGCGCACTATGCGGCGCTTGTGGCAGGAGGTGTTTATCCCACGCCCTTCGGCTATGCCGATATCGTGACGACGACCACACACAAGAGCCTGCGTGGTCCGCGCGGCGGGGTGATTTTTGCGCGTCCGGAATTGGAAAAGGCCATTAATTCGGCGGTTTTCCCGGGCACGCAGGGCGGTCCCTTGATGCATGTGATTGCCGCCAAGGCTGTTGCCTTCGGAGAAGCGTTAAAGCCTGAATTTAAGACCTATGCTGCGCAGATTGTCACCAATGCCAAGGTTTTGGCCGAAACCCTTGAGTCGCGCGGTCTTCGCATTGTCTCGGGCGGCACCGAAAGTCACGTGATGCTCGTGGATTTGCGTAGCAAGGGCGTCACAGGGCGTGAGGCGCAAGATTTGCTCGGACGGGCCAACATCACCGTCAATAAAAACGCCATTCACAACGATCCGCAAAAGCCGACCGTCACGTCGGGTATTCGTTTGGGAACGCCGGCAGTGACAACGCGAGGCTGTAAAGAGGCTGAGATGGTCTTTGTCGGAAACTTGATTTCCGACCTTTTGGATTCGCCGACCAACGAAGCGGTTTTAAATCGTGTGCACTCTCAAGTGCTTGCCTTAACGGAGCGCTTCCCGGTTTATTCGCAAAATCAGGGAGCTTAAGGCATGCGTTGCCCCTTTTGTAAAAGCAAGGACACGGCCGTCATCGATTCGCGTGCGAGCGAGGACGGCTTTTCCATTCGCCGCCGCCGGGAATGCGGCGAATGCGGCAAGCGCTTTACGACGTTCGAGCGCGTGGAACTGAACATGCCGACCGTCGTCAAGCGCACGGGGCTCAAGCGTGAGTACGACCGCGAAAAGATTCGTGCATCCATGAAGCTTGCGCTACGCAAGAGGCCGGTCGGAAACGATCGCATCGAGGAGGCCATCGGATTTATCGAGCAGCAGATTCGGACGCTCGGTGAGCGGGAAGTGACGTCCATGCAAATCGGTGAGTTTGTCCTCGAACAGCTCAAAAAGCTTGACTTAGTGGCCTACATTCGTTTTGCCAGTGTGTACTTTAATGTCGAAAACCCCGAAGGGTTCCAAAAGCTTATGCGCGAACTTGAAGGAATCGATCGTCGAAAGCACTAAGGAGCGCGTGCGCTATGGTGCCTTGCGATGAGACTTGGATGCATGAGGCCCTGAAAGAAGGGCGTAAAGCCGCTGAGATTTCCGCTCCGAATCCGGCTGTCGGGTGTGTTCTTGTTCGGGACGGAAAAGAGCTTTCCCGCGGTCATACCCAAAGGCCCGGGGGCTATCACGCCGAAATCGCGGCCATCGAAGCAGCAACTAAAGCCGGGATTTCCGTTCGCGGGGCCACGGCATACGTGACGCTTGAGCCGTGCTCGCACCAGGGAAGAACACCTCCGTGTGCCAAGCGCCTGATTGCCGAGGGAATTTCCCGGGTGGTCTTTGCCGCTCGAGATCCGAACCCGCTTGTTTGCGGCAAAGGAGAGGCGATGCTACGCGAGGCGGGCATTGACGTTTTGTCCGGAGTCTGCGAGGGCGAGGCTCGGCAAGCGCACGCCGGGTTTTTCTCGCGCATCACGCGGCATCGGCCGTGGGTGCGTTTAAAGTCGGCTGTCTCGCTCGACGGACGAACGGCACTTGAAAACGGTGTCAGTCAATGGATCACAGGGCCCGAGGCGCGCGAAGATGCTCACCGGTACCGAGCGCTCTCGCAGGGCATTTTGACGGGGATCGGAACGGTTCTTGCCGATAATCCGCGTCTGAATGTGCGTCTTGAAGGTGAGCATTCGAATCCGACAAAATACATCATCGATCCGCGTGCGAAAACACCCGTGTCGGCGGCGGTTTTAACCGGAGCGAAGGCTGTTTTGTTCGTTTCGGAGACTGCCGAACAAGATAAAATCGCCGCCTTAAAAAATGCCGGGGTCGAGGTGCTGACGATGGCAACGGACCGAGAAGGACATTTTGACTTACGTCAGATTCTTGAGGCCATTGCTGCGCGAGGTGTCAACGACCTTCTTTTGGAGACCGGAGCGCGACTTGGCGGGGCTTTCCTACGGGCTGGTCTCGTTGATGAACTCCTCGTTTACATGGCACCGGCCTTAATCGGACCGGGAATGCCGCTTGCAGACCTAGACGCGAAAACGCGTATGGACCAAGTGGCGCGTTGGAAGTTTGTCTCCGTTACACCTGTCGGCGAAGATGTTCGCCTGATTTTGAGAAACATTCAATAAGAAGGGTTGTTTACTATGTTTACCGGAATTATTCAAGCCGTCGGACGCGTCCGAGAGCCTGAAAAACTCGGATCCGGCCTGCATCTGACGATTGTATGCCCACCCGCGTTTGACCTTAAGAACGTGCATATCGGCGATTCGATTGCCGTTAACGGTGCCTGTATGACGGTCGTTAGCAAAACGGACGAGAGTTTTAGCATCGACGTCAGCGCCGAGAGCCTATCTAAGACCTGCGGACTCAATACGTTCGGTGAAGTGAACTTGGAAAAAGCCTTAAAGTTAGGCGATAGTATCGACGGGCATTTGGTCAGCGGCCATGTGGACGGTGTCGGTCAGGTCGAGTCCTTTGAAAAGATTGATGAAAGTTATCGTCTTATTGTGCGCGCCCCCGTCAAACTTTCCCCGTATTTTGCCTACAAAGGATCGGTTACCGTAAACGGTGTCTCCCTGACAATCAATTCCGTGGAAGATACGGCCATGGGGGCGCTCATCTCCATTAACCTTATTCCGCATACGGTGGCTGTGACGACGCTCAAAAATTTAAAAGTGCAGGACATGGTCAATTTGGAGGTTGATACCATCGCCCGGTATGTCGAACGCATGATGCGCCTTCAAAACAATGCTGAAAATGAATTAATCTAATTTACAATGGCACCGAAAGATTTCATCCGGAGGCAAAGGAGGGCCGTATGTCGCAAGTGGATGTAATTGAAAGAAACATGGATGGTAAGGATCTGCAAATCGGCATTGTGGTTTCTCGGTTCAATGAATATGCCGGCAAAGAACTTTATGCCGCGTGTCTGGAAGAGTTAAAGCGTCTCGGGGTGAAGGAACAACACATCACGAAGGTGACGGTACCCGGTGCCCTTGAAACTCCGCTTGTGCTTTCCAAATTGGCCGGTACTGGCGAGTATGATGCCCTCATTGCTTTGGGAGCCGTCATCAAGGGAGAAACCTACCACTTCGAGCTCGTCGCCGAGGAGTCGGCGCGCGGGGTTTCTCGGGTGGCTTTGGAATACGGCATTCCGATTGCCAACGGTATTCTGACGTGCTACTCCGATGAGCAGTGCAAGGAACGCACCAAGATTAAGGGAACCGATTGCGCCCAGTGTGCCGTCGAGATGGCCAATTTAGTGGCCGAGTTCCCGACCGTCGATGATTTTGATGAGGATGACGACTTTAATGACGACTAAGGAGCATTTGCCCGTCGGCGGAGCCCGTCGTCGGGCGCGCGCGTTCGCGCTTTTAGGTGTCTATCAGTCCATCATCGACCCGGATGCGGATTTTGTTGCCATTGAAGCGGGTCTGACGGATGTTTTAACCGATGAAAACGAAGGTCCCCTTGCCTGCGAACTCGATCCGGAAGATTTCAAGTCGTGTGACCGCGAGTTTTATCGTACGGTTTTGACCGGCGTTTTATCCGAGCGCGATTCTCTCATGGAGCTTTTAGCCAAGCATGTCGACCGGGATCCGGCGCGGCTTTCCGTCATCGAGCGTGCGTGCCTGATGATCGGCGCCTGGGAGTTAAAGCACTGTCCGGAAAATCCGTATCGCGTCATTATCAATGAGGCGGTGGAACTGACGAAGCAATTCGGAGCGGATAAAGGGTATCGACTTGTCAACGGAGTTCTTGACAAGGTGGCGCTCGACGTGCGTCCTGACGAAGTAGCTGCACAGCACGCATCGTAATCGCACGCGACAGACTCCGTACTACAATCTAGGCGTCCGATGTCTTAAAAAGAACGGACGCTTTTTTGTTTGATAGGAAATCAATCTCCATGGCTCAATCGGGCGAATTTTCAATTATCGATCGGTATTTTACGCATGCGGCGTTCGGCGCTTGGACCAGTAAAGGCGTCGGGGATGACTGCGCCATTATCGACGCGGGCGCAACGCGCCTTGCCGTTACAACCGACATGACAACTGTCGGCGTGCATTTTCCGGTCTCCACGCGTCCGGAAGATATCGGCTACAAGGCCCTTGCCGTCAACTTGTCGGATTTGGCAGCCTCCGGAGCCGTGCCGCGAGCCTTTTTTCTTTCGATTGCCTTGCCCGAGCGCGATGATGCGTGGCTTGCCGCGTTCACGCACGGCCTGATGGTGCTCTCGAAAGAAGCGAATTGCCCGCTACTTGGCGGAGATACGACGCGCACGGCTCAGGTCGGCGAAAAGAGGGCTCCGACTGTCATTTCCATTACGGCTCTCGGAGAGTTGCCGCCTCAGACGGGACTGACTCGTGCAGGCGCCCGTGCGGGCGATGACATCTATGTCTCGGGAACGCTCGGGGCGGCGTGGGCGGCGTTACACCACTTAACGGGAGATTTGACGCTTTCGGCCGAGGCATTTCCTGCCGCATTGCGTCGCTTGGAGCATCCCACGGCACGCAACGCTCTCGGAACGGCGCTTTTAAGCGCTGCCAGTGCCTGTGCGGACATTTCCGACGGGCTTGTGCAGGATTTACGTCACATCCTCGATCGCAGCGATGTCGGAGCGGAGCTTTTGCTCGAAGCTATCCCGGCCGATCCCTCTGTGTGTTCTTTGAGTCGGGATAAGCTTTCGACAGCACTTTTAAGCGGCGGCGATGACTATGAACTTGTCTTTACGGCGCCTGCGGAAAAAAGGGGACTTGTCGAACAAGCATCAATCAGTGCCCTCACACCGATTACTCGGATCGGACGCGTTGTCAGCAAGGATTCGCAGACGCACCGCTTGACGGTTCGCGATGCCGAAGGGCGTCCTTTGCCGCTTACATCCGAAGGATTCGATCACTTTAACTAAAGGAAGCAAAACACATGGGTTTGAAGGAAAAATACGCAGCAGACAATCCGGCTAATACGGTGCGCCCCGATTTAAAGTTTGTCTTTTCGTGTCCTGAGCATGCCATTGCGCTTTTTTTCGGTGTCGGACTTTTAAGACCGGCTCCCGGGACCTGGGGAACCGCGGCCGGTGTTTTGGTCTGGATTGCCTTAATCCAATTTGCGCATCTTCCGGCTTCCGGCTACTTGGCACTCATTGCGGCCGGATTGCTTCTCGGCGTTTGGGCCAGTGAGAAAACCGATCAGGATCTCGGAGTGCACGACGCCGGATGCATTGTCATCGACGAAGTGGTCGGCGTGTGGCTTGTTTTGATGATGTTCCCGCAGCATCCGATTACCTGGGCGGCTTGCTTCTTGGTTTTTCGTTTCTTTGACATCGTGAAATTTCCGCCCACCGATAAGATTGACGAAAAGTTCAAGGGCGGCAAGGGTGTGATGGCCGACGATGTGGTCGCCGCTTTGTGGGCGATTGTAGCGCTCACGATTTTCGATAAGGCAGCCGGGCGCTTCGGCTACACCTTCTTAGGACTTTTGTCGTGAACGAAGACTTAGATACACTCGCCGCTACCTTCGGTGTTATTTGCCGCAAGCGCGCGATGCATTTGGCAACGGCGGAAAGTTGCACGGGCGGACTGATTGCAGCGACGGTCACAGACATTGCAGGGTCGAGTGCTTGGTTCGATCGGGGCTTTGTGGTCTATACGCCCGAAGCGAAGATGGAAATGCTCGGTGTACAACCGGAAACGCTTAACCGGTGCGGGATTGTGAGCGAGTCGGTGGCTCGCGAGATGGCCGTCGGCGCTTTGGCCCACTCTAAAGCTACGATTGCCGTTGCCGTGACGGGGGTCGCGGGACCGGCAGGCGGGACGGAAAAAACGCCCGTCGGGACGGTCTGTTTCGGATTTGCCGTGAAAACGCTCCAGGGAGTGTGCGCCGAGTCTTCCGAGCAGCACTTTGCGGGCCATCGCTCTCAGGTGCGCCGAGAGACGGTTCGTTTTGCCTTAAAGACACTCATTGTGCTTCTTTCGTAAGCCGTTTAACGAGAAAGAATCCCCGAGGTGTTTTCGGGGATGGGCAATTAAACAAAAGACCAGAGGGCAACGAGAATGAGTTGCCCCGTCAAAATTCTCAAAAAGAGCGCTAAGGGGTACACTGTCGAGTAAGCCACGAGAGCTGCATTGGTCTCACTTTGCATGCCGGCGTAGGCAAGCGCCGGGACATTCGTGTTGGCCCCGGCCAGCATTCCCATGATGTGGTGAAAATTCATCCGGAAGCGTAGGCGTGCAAACGCACCAGTCACCAGACACGGAATGACCGTGACGGCAAGCCCCAAAAGCACATACAAGGGGCCGTTTCCGTGTAAGAGAGCATTGACGAAGTTTTCGCCGGCTGACAAGCCGACGCTTGCTAAAAAGATGGCGATCCCGATTTCACGGAGCATGAGGTTGGCCGAGTACGTCGTGTAGGTCACAAGCTTAATGCGAGGGCCGTAGTAGCCGAGCAAAATCGCCACAATGAGGGGACCGCCCGCAAGACCGAGTTTTAACGGAACCGGAATTCCGGGAATGGCAAGCGGTACGGACCCGATGAGAACACCGAGTAAGATTCCCAAGAAAATCACAATGATGTTCGGGTGATCGAGTTTTTGGAGTTGGTTGCCCAAAAGGCTCGCTAGGCGGGCAATCGAGCGCTCCGGCCCGACGCAGTACACCTTGTCGCCGAGTTGCAGGCGCAACGCTTTGTGCGGGAAAAGTTGAATACCGTTACGGTATACCCGCGTGATATTGACGCCGTCTAGGCGACTTAAATGCAGGTCGCGCACCCGCGTGCCGTTCACGTTTTCGCGTGTCACACGAATGAGAGCAGAGCAAACGGGCGAGTGTTTGTCATTGGCCAAATCTACGTCCGGCGTTTCCCGCCCGAAAAAGGCTAAAAGCGCTTCTTTGTCATCAGGTTCGGACACAAGACGCATGATATCGCCCACATGTAGGACGCTGTTGCCCGTCGGGCTGGAAATTATTCCTTCGTGCAAAACGCGCGAGCAAATAAACGAACGCCCGATAAGACGCCGTGCCTCGTGAATCGTGATGCCTTCCAAGCGCGAGTTCTGCAACTCAAGTTGAAAAAAAATCGGCGCCGTGTTGGCCGCACTTTCTTCGTCCAAAAGGCGTTTGTCTTCCTCCTTTAAGTCCACTGAGAATAGATAACGCAGAGCAATGAGCGACAAAATTGTGGCCACGACACCCAAGGGGTAGGCGCAGGCATATGCAACGGCAATGGATTCACCCTGGTAGCCCATGACGTCAAGGGCTTCTTGCGTCGCGCCCAAGCCCGGGGTGTTCGTGATGGCACCGAAGTGTACGCCGAGGATTTGCGGCAGTGTAATTGTCCCGCCGAGCATGAAAAAGAGGGCAATCGTCACGGCAATACTGACAATCACGGAAAAAACCGTCAGTACGTTAAGGTGTACGCCTTCGTGCTTAAAGGAGTTAAAAAACGAGGGGCCGACTTGTAGACCCATCAAATACACAAAGAAAATCAGTCCGAAGTCGCGTAAGAAACTTAAAACAGTGGGATTGACGCGAATACCCGCGTAGTTCATCAGCAGGGCCGCAAACAGCACGCATGTCACACCGAAGGAAACGCCGAGGACTTTGATGCGCCCCAAGTACGTACCGAGCGCAATCACAAATCCGTAGACAAAAACAATGTGCCCGATTGAATCGGGATTGAGGAAAAGCTGAGATAACCAATTCATGGCAACAAAGTCCCCGAGCCAGAAAAGGGGACTAATTTTATAGTTATAAGGAAATCGGGCCGAATTATGGCACCCTATCAAGGGTTTCTCAATAAGAAACTCGTGCTTTGTTACATTGTTCGAAGGGCGACTTTCTGCCAAGGCGTGCTGTAAGCGTCTTACCTTGTAACGGAGAAGGCTTCCGAATGTGTTTCAAAAGATTGCCGTGCCGAAACCGAAAAAACTCCGGCTCTCCCTTTTCGGAGGAACCGGAGTTTACCGATGTCACTGAGTGTGACGGACGATTACATCATGCCGTCCATGCCGCCCATTCCGCCGGGCATTCCGGCCGGCATGGGCTTGTCTTCCGGAATTTCGCCGACCATGCAGTCGGTCGTGAGAATGAGACCGGCAATGCTGGCGGCATTTTGCAGAGCCGTACGTGTGACCTTCGCAGGATCGAGAACACCCATCCCGATCATGTCGCCGAAAGCACCGGTTTGCGCGTTGTAGCCGTAGTTGCCCTTTTCTTGGCTCACGGCGTTGACAATCACGCTCGGTTCTTCACCGGCGTTAGCCACAATCTGGCGCATCGGTTCTTCCATAGCACGCAGGACAATCTTGATACCGGCGTTTTGTTCGTCGTTATCACCCTTAAGGGCTGCAATCGCCTGCTTTGTGCGAATCAAAGCCGTTCCGCCGCCGGCGACAACGCCTTCTTCCACAGCTGCACGTGTCGCATGCAAAGCATCTTCGACGCGCATCTTCTTTTCTTTCATTTCCATTTCGGTGGCCGCACCGACTTTCACGAGAGCCACACCGCCGGCGAGTTTCGCCACACGTTCCTGGAGCTTCTCGCGATCGTAGTCGCTCGTGGTGGTCTCGATTTGCTGACGGATGCTCTTGACGCGATCGGCGATGGCGTCCTTGTTGCCGGCTCCGTCAATAACGGTCGTATTTTCTTTCGTTACTTCAACACGTTTGGCGGAACCGAGCTGCTCCAACGTCGTTTTATCAAGCGACAGACCCAAATCCGAAGAAATCACGGTAGCGCCCGTCAAAACGGCGATATCTTCGAGCATGGCCTTACGGCGATCACCGAAGCCCGGAGCCTTAACGGCCACAACCTTCAAAATACCGCGTAGCGAGTTCACGACAAGCGTAGCAAGCGCTTCACCGTCCACATCTTCGGCGATAATCAGGAGAGGGCGACCGGCCTTTGCGACAAGCTCCAACACCGGCAACAGTTCGCGGATGTTGCTGATCTTCTTGTCGTGCAAGAGGATAAAGGGCTTATCCAAAACGGCCGTCTGGCGTTCCGGCGTATTGATAAAGTACGGAGAAAGGAAGCCGCGATCAAACTGCATGCCTTCGACGATTTCAAGTTCGTTATTCAGGCTCTTGCCGTCTTCAATCGTAATGACGCCTTCCTTGCCGACCTTTTCCATGGCCTTGGCAATAATGTCGCCGATTTCTTTATCGGCGTTGGCGCTGATTGTACCGACCTGAGCAACTTCCTTGGTTGTCGTCACAGGCTTGCTGATCTTCTTGAGCTCCACGATGGCAGCATCCACAGCCTTGTCGATGCCGCGCTTTAAATCCATCGGGTTCATGCCCGAGGCTACGTACTTCATGCCTTCGCCGACGATGGCCTGTGCAAGGACTGTCGCCGTCGTCGTGCCGTCACCGGCATTATCGTTGGTCTTGGAAGCGACTTCACGGACCATCTGAGCGCCCATGTTTTCGAACTTATCCTTCAGTTCGATTTCTTTGGCAACCGTCACACCGTCCTTGGTAACGAGCGGACCGCCGAAACTGCGTTCCAAAACAACGTTACGACCCTTCGGGCCGAGGGTAACCTTCACGGCATCTGCCAGAATATTGATGCCGCGCACCATCTTGGTGGTTGCATCGTTACCGAACAAAACTTTCTTAGCAGCCATATGTCAATCTCCAGAAATTCTTTTTGAAATCAGGCAAGAACGCCCATGATATCTTCTTCGCGCATGACGAGGAATTCCTCGCCGTCAATCTTGACGGACTGACCGGAGTATTTTCCGAACAGAACGCGGTCCCCGACTTTGACGCCCATTTCGATGAGCTTGCCGGCTTCGTCACGACGGCCGGGGCCGACGGCAACGACTTCGCCCTGATCGGGTTTTTCAGCGGCGTTATCCGGAATAACGATTCCACTTGCGGTTGTGCGCTCCGACTCCAAGCGCTTGATAATCACGCGGTCATGCAAAGGACGAATCTGCATTTTCTAACTCCAAATAGTGAAAAATGGAAGACGCGAACTGGCGCGCCCTGTCTTGTTAGGGAAGAAAACAGCGTTTTCTTTCCCGTGTACCCCCTATGTGGGGATGGGGTCGACAAAATTCAAGCCCCGCTTGAAAGATTTTTGCGCCGTGTCTTTTTAGTCGGCGTTGTACAATCTCGAAAATGAGTCTTTACGGGGCGGAGAATTGAAAAAAGCGCTTGTTTGTCAATGCATTGCACTTATTGTCGGGCTGCTTGCTCCGACAGGCCCGAGTTGTGCCGACCTTCCGAAGGCGTTGACCGAACTCTTTACGCAGGCCGGAATTAACACGAATGATGTGGCGCTTTGGGTTTCTCCGGTCGGCAAGACGGCCCCGCTACTTGCCTTGAACGAAAAAAAGGCGATGAAGCCCGCGAGTGTCGTCAAGGTGGTCTCAACGGTTGCCGCCCTTGATCTTTTGGGGCCCGACTATCGCTGGAAGACCCGTTGGTTAGCCGACGGTCTTCCGGATAAAAACGGCACAGTGTCCGGACTTGTTTTTCAAGGCGGCGGTGACCCGTATTACGTGATTGAACGCCTGTGGCTTGCCGCCGAGCGCCTGAAAAATCTCGAGGTTCGCGTCGTCAAGGGCGATATCGGCGTCGATCGCCGTCTTTTTGCCGTCGCTTCGGATGCATTGTTTTCGGACGGACAAAAGACGCGTTCGTATAACGTTCAGGCCGATGCCGCCCAAGTGAGTTTTCGCTCCGTGTGCATGGAAATTACTCCGATGCCCGAACTCGGAGTCGCTCGCATCGGGACGATTCCGCGCTTAGATTCCTTCCGAGTGACGCGCGAAGTTCCACTGACAAATGGAGCGTGCAATAACTGGAAGAAAAGCCTTAAGGCCCGTATTGACGAAAAGTCGGTCCGCTTTTCCGGGGCATTTCCGGCTTCGTGCGGACCGAAGGTTTGGCCCGTGACGCTCTGGAAGCCCGATCAGTTCCTCACGAAAGTTTTTTCTCAGGTTTTTTCCGAGGTCGGTATCAGATGGGCAGGATCAGTGAAGCCTGTAGGGAAAATGCCTTCGCGACTGACGCTTTTAACCGAAGAGTCCGAGCCGCTTTCGCGCCTGACGGTTCTGATGAATAAGTTTTCCAATAACCCGATGGCCGACCACCTGTTTTTGTCACTTTCCTTTGCAGACGAGCGCGGAACCGACAGCCCGGCTTCCTATGCGCGAAGTCGAGAGGTTCTTTTGAAGTGGCTTGGCAATCGGGGAATTGATGATAAGAGTCTTTACATTGAAAACGGATCGGGTTTGTCGCGCAAAACGCGCATCAGCGCCGAGGCGCTCGGACACGTGATTTCTTACAGCCTTACCGGTCCGTATGCCGCCGAATTTCTCGCATCCCTTCCGATTGCCGGCGTGGACGGCACGATGCGAACCCGGATTTTAACGGCGTTTGCCCATTTAAAGACCGGGAGAATGGACGGTGTTCGCTCCGTTGCCGGCGTGCTGCGCGACAGGTACGGGAAAGACTGGGTTGTTGTGATTCTGATTAATTCGAATGCGGCGCAAAACGGGATTGCCGCTATTGATGCCGTTTTAGATCGCATCGGGCAGGGGACTTTACCCTGAAGGATTCCCGGGGACTTCGATGGCCGTCGGGACCAACAGGGGCTAACTCGTAAAATCCCGTTACGGCGTTTCCCGATATAACGCACTCGCAAATTACCGTAATGCGAGGTTTTTTTTCGATGCCTATGCTGACACAAGAGAATCCTTTTCAACTCGGACCCTTCGTGGACGGAGAATTTTTCGCCGACAGAAAGGAAGAAGCCTCGAAAGTAATCCAAAGTCTTTCCGGGCACAATCACTTGGTTCTCATTCATCAGCCCTTACTGTTGCGGAAATGAAAGCCCCGCCCCGCAATCGATTAGCGCTTAGGCTTTAAGGCAGGTTCAGAGGCTTTTTTCAGTGCTTCAAGCAAGGGCTTTTGCTGGAGTAGTTCCGGGAGAACCACGGGTTTTCCGCTCGTGTCATACAGAACATAAAGCGGCACTCCCGTACGCCCGAAAGCATTAAGTAGGCGCGTAATTTCCGCATCACGCCGCGTCCAGTCGGCCACAAAACACCGGTATCCGTATTGTTTTAAGGCGTCTTGTGTCTGATCGGTATGCAAAGCCGTGATCTTATTGAATTGACACGTGATGCACCAGGAGGCCGTAAAGTCGATGATGACGGGTTTGCCTTCTTCAACGGCGCGCTCGACCGCTCTTGGAGAGTAAGGCTGCCAAAGGGGACCGGTTGTTCTGCGGGACGTTGCCGTATCACTGAGGCCGAGTACCGCTAAGCACGCAAAAGTCACAAAAAGCGATACGGACTTTAAAACAATCGAACGGCCGCGCCCGTATTGTTCGCGTCCGAAGGCCCACAAAAAGAGCGTTAAGGCGCCGGCACCGAGAAAGAGAGTGATCAGACCGTAGCCGTTGACCTGATGACTTAATACCCACACGAGCCACAGGACCGCGCAAAACATCGGAAGCGCCATGAAGCGTCGCAGGTAGACCATCCAGACTCCCGGTTTCGGAAGCCATTTGGTCCAGACCGGAAAGAGCGTTAACAAAAGCCAGGGAAGAGCGATCCCCATGCCCAAAGCCAGGAAGATGGCGCAGGCCTCGTAGGCCGGTTTTGTGACGGCAAAACCTAAGGCCGCTCCCATAAAGGGCGCCGTGCAAGGACTTGCGACCACGACGGTCAAAATGCCGACTCCGAAGGTCGACCAAGGACCGGAAGAGGGTAGCGCCTTGGCAGCACGCGAATCAGCCAAGTGACTTGCGGCCGTAAATTCGAAAACGCCCAGGAGATTGAGTGTCAGCGCAAAAAAGAGCAGGACTAAGGCGGCTACGAACCACGGAGTTTGGAGCTGAAAGCCCCAACCGACGGCGTATCCCAAGGAGCGCACGAAAAGGAGCAACGCAGCAAGTGCCAGGGTACTTGTCAGGACGCCGGCCGTAAACGCCAGGCCGTTGACAGCCAGTGACCCGCGTCGCCGCGTCTTGTCGATTAAATGCAAAAACTTCAGACTTAAAACCGGGAACACGCAGGGCATGAGGTTAAGGATCAGGCCGCCGGTAAACGCAAGCGTCAGTGCGGAAAGAGCCGTTAAGGGCGCTACAGGCGCGACCTTCGTTGTGACCTGTACTGTCGCTTTCTTTTGAGCGACTTTGGCATCTTGACCGATTTTTCCCGGGCGCACGGGAATCGTCGTTTCGATAGCCCAACCGCGATTGGCTGCTCCCCCGTCGGCAATCAGCGTTCCCGTCAGACTCGAAAGAGTGCCGGTAAACGAGTCTTTCAGCGTTAAAAGGAGAGACGCATCGGAGGAGCCGGCTTTGTGGCTGACGGGCGATGTGCGGGCGATTAGATTGCCGTCCTCGGCAATAAAAACCAACGACTCGGAAACAAGACCTGCGGATGCGGGTAACTCAAGCAAAATGCGGCGACCGTCTTGAACGGCCGTAATGGGAGTGTTGGTGACGCGCTCGGGCGTCTGAGTCTTAGTCTGAGCAAAAAGGGCACTGGCTGCCGAGGGTTTACTGGCCACTTCAATCGGAAACGTCAGACGCAATTCGGCCTGCTGCGGCACACAAACGTCTTTGCAGGCAACCCACGAGACTTTGGCTCGAATCGTGGCTTTGGTTCCGTAGGGTGTTCCCCAAGGCACGTCCAGCTTAAAGGGAAGAAGAACCTTATCCTGATACACATAACTTGTGAGCGGTCCGGTCGTTAAAACCGTCGGGATGGACCAGCCGGCAGAGGTCATAGTCCAGCGCTTGGGAACGGTCCACTCGACGTGAGTTGCTTCGCCGCTATCGCCCGGATTTTTCCAGTAGGTGTGCCAGCCTTTTTTGTGCTCTAAAAGAATGCCGACTTCGTAGGCGCTTCCCGGGGTTGCAGCCGTTCGATTGGTCACAATGCTCGCTCGCACGGCATCGCGACTTTCGTCGGCCTCGTGAGGGCGATTCAGAAAATCGGCCGGAAGCTGGGCAAAGGCATTTATGCACACCGCAGCTACTAGTGCGACAAGACCGGTCCGAAACAAGCGTAAAAGTCGGTTCATGTATCGTTATTGCTTCAGTGTCCGAAAGGCTGCCTGAGCGGCTTCGATGGTGGCATCGATATCTTCCGGAGTGTGTGCGGCACTGATAAAGCCAGCTTCGAACACAGAGGGCGCAAGGTAAATCCCGGCATCGAGCATGGCGTGGAAAAAGTGCGCAAACGCCTTGGTGTCGGACTTCATGACATCGGCAAAGGTTGTGGGAAGTGTCGGAAGGAAAAAGAGTCCGAGCATGCCGCCCAAAGACCGTGCGCAGAAAGGAACGCTTTCCCGGTCAGCGGCCTCGTTTAACCCGGTCACAAGGCGCTCGGCCTTGGCCGAGAGGGCTTCATAAAAGCCCGGCTTTTCAATTTCTTTTAAGGTCGCTAAGCCGCAGGCAACGGCCACGGGGTTACCCGAGAGGGTTCCTGCTTGGTAAACAGGGCCCAAGGGTGCAATCTTTTCCATAATTTCACGCCGCGCGCCGAAGGCTGCGACCGGCATGCCGCCGCCGATGACTTTGCCGAACATCGTAATGTCGGGCGTAACCCGATAGATCGATTGCGCACCGCCCAAAGCCACGCGAAAGCCCGTCATGACCTCATCGACAATTAAAAGGGCTCCGTACTTAGTGCAAAGCGCACGCGCCGTGTCGATAAATTCTTGTGTCGCCGGGACCATATTCATGTTGCCGGCAACGGCTTCGACGATGACGCAGGCGATGGCCTGTCCCTCTTTTTCAAAACACTCGCGCAGTGCCTGCGGATTGTTGTACTCCAAAACCAACGTATGTTCAGTTGTTTCCTTGGGAACACCGGCCGAAGAGGGGTGTCCGAAGGTGAGCATTCCTGAGCCCGCCTTCACAAGAAGGCTATCGGAATGGCCGTGATAGCACCCTTCGAACTTGATGATTTTGTCGCGTCCCGTGAAACCGCGAGCCAAGCGAATGGCGCTCATACCCGCTTCGGTCCCTGAGCTCACAAGACGCACTTGTTCGACCGAGGGCACAAGGCGCGTGATTTCTTCCGCAAGTTCAATTTCCGCCTTTGTTGCCGCCCCGAACGACAGTCCGTCACGCACGGCTTTTTGTACGGCTTCGATGACGGCCGGATGATTGTGTCCGAGAATCATCGGCCCCCACGACAGGACGTAATCAATAAAGCGTTGACCCGCTTCGTCGAACATATACGGTCCCTGGGCACGGCAGATAAACCGCGGGGCTCCGCCCACGCTCCCGAAAGCTCGTACCGGGGAATTGACTCCGCCGGGAATGGTTTTCTTAGCGCGCTCGAAAAGTTCTTCATTAATGCCCATGGCTGACTCCGAAAAGACACAACGCCGTCAAGCGGACGGCACTGAGTGCATTGTAGGCGAAACCGTCCCTAAGATTTCCCGAAAAAATGTGTCCAAGGTTTACAGGGACGGCAAAAGAACGGCCTAACCCTAATAAGACCCCTTGTTAGGCGAATTAAAACCGGTCGGCCAAGCGCAAAGCGAGGTCCTTTGTCGGGGTTTTTGTCAAAAAAACGGTCAAAAACCCTTTGCGCCTCCCTACAGGGAGGCGCAAGAGCTTCGTAACCCATTGATTTTGCACGAAATCGATTTTTGCCGTTACAAAATCGCCGAAGTCGGGAAAGGATTTCCGGCACTTTTAGGGGTGAAAAAAAGCCCGCCCCCGAAAAAAGCGGGACGGGCAGATAGGTCTTGAATTTAAGACGAACTAGAAAAGCATGACCTTACTAAAGTCCAAGAACACATTTGTGTCGTCGGGGAAGGCCGTTGCATCGACGCCCTTGACGATGACGCGGAACATGTGTTTGCCGCACTCGATACGAAAATCGGTCGAATCGCCCAAGAAGAAGCTGTGGCGCACAATACCGGCAAGCGCGCCGGCTGTCTTGGAGATTGTGATGTTTTCCGGACGCACGGCAATGGTGACGTTGTCGCCGGAAACACCGTTTGTGTTCGGGAAAGACACCTCCGTGCCCTCAATGAACACGCGGTCGCCCTGAACCGAACCCTTGACGAAATTCACCAACCCGATAAAGTCGGCCACCATCTTGTTGACCGGGTTCGAATAGATATCGTGCGGATGACCGATTTGCTGCACGACCCCGGCGCTCATCACAACGACGCGGTCGTTCATGGCCATGGCTTCGCTCTGGTCGTGCGTCACGTAGATCACCGTGATGTGCATCTTCTTTTGAATCGCGGAGATTTCAAAACGCATGCTTTCGCGGAGCTTGGCATCCAGGTTACTTAAAGGTTCGTCAAGAAGGAGTAGACCCGGGCGCATCACGAGGGCTCGTGCCAGAGCCACGCGTTGCTGCTGACCGCCTGAGAGCTGACTCGGGAAGCGCTCGCTATATTCTCCGAGGTGCACGAGTTCGAGCATCTCGGCCACGCGCTTTTTGCGCTCTTCGGTCGGGACATGCTGGATCTTTAAGGGATAGCCGACGTTATCGGCCACGGTCATGTGCGGCCAGACGGCATAGCTTTGAAAGACCATGCCGATGCCGCGCTTTTCCGGCGGCACGAAGATGCCCTGCTCGGAACTAGAGACCACGGTATCGCCGATGGAAATCGTTCCTTCCGTGGCGCGTTCAAAGCCCGCGACCATGCGAAGCGTCGTCGTTTTGCCGCAGCCCGAGGGTCCGAGAATCGAAATGAATTCCCCGTCCTTGACTTCCAAGTTGAAGTCGTCGACAACGGTAATGGAACCGTACCGCTTGTAGACGTGATTGATTTTGACTTCTGACATTTGTAAAACTCCTAAATTCCGACGTTGCCCTTGGTGGCCTTACTCAAAATGAGGTTGCCGACCAAGACGATAAGTAGGACGATCACGCTCAAAACGGAGGCGTTTTGCGTATCGGCGTACGTCTGCAACTCATAAAGCAGAACGCCGATGGTCTTTGTTTCGCTACCGTAGAGCAACAAAGACATCGTCAACTCGTAAAACGAGGGCATGAAGATTAAGAACCAACCGGCGACAATCGACGGGGCGATGAGCGGGACGATGATGTCCTTGCAGCAACGCAGCCAGTCGGCGCCCGAATTTAAGGCCGCTTCCTCAAGCGAGCTATGCACCTGCGTTAAGGCGGCGGAAATCGTGCGCACGGACATGGTCATGTACTTGACAAGGTACGCGACAACGAGAATCCACATCGTCGAGTACAGGTTCAGACCGTAGTTACCGCTAAAGGTGATAATCAAAGCCAAGGCAATAACGATTGAGGGAGTCGAACCGCCGACAACCGTCAGAAGGTCCGGCAGCGTCCGACCGCGCAGCGTTGTTTTGACGGCCAGGTACGAGACGAACAAACTTAAAAGCGTACCGATGGTTGCCGCAATGATGCCGTACAGGACTGAGTTCCAAATCGTCTCCATGTACTGGGCCGACGTAATGACCGGAATCCACGGGTCAAACCCGTAGTTCGAAAGCGAGAGCACGGACTTAGATAGGGACTTTAAGAAACTTGTCATCACAATCGAGCCGATCGGGATGACCACGGCAATGGCCGCATAGGTCGTAATCGCTGCCACGGCAACCCACTTCCACTTGCCGAGTTCGACGATATTCGGACGTGTGGATTTGCCGCTGATGGTCGTAAAGTCTTTGCGACCGAGCATCCAGGTCATGAAAAAGAGTAGACCGTTGGCAATAAACATCAGTGAGGCAGCCAGGGCCGTCGAATCCCGCACGCCTTCGTCGCTACCCATATATAGATACGTGACGATGCGCGTTGTCAGCACTTCGACGTTACCGGGCATACCGACGATGGCCGGAATACCGAAGCAACTGCTGGCTGCGATAAAGACCAGAAGACCGCCGGCCAAAATCGACGGGGCCATCAAGGGAAGCGTCACATTCAAAAGCGTTCTGAAGGGACCTGCACCCGAAATGCGAGCCGCTTCTTCCAGTGTCGGGTCCATCTTTTCCATCGCGCGCGAAATCGTGATGAAGGCAAAGGGGCTGTAAAAGAGCGTGAGAACCCAAGCAATACCGCCGAACGTGTAGATGTTAAAGGGAGCCGTCTGTAGGTTAAACATCCAGCGGAAAATGTCGTTTAAGTAGCCGACGCTCGGATTCAGAAGTTGTGTCCAGGCAATAGCGCCCACGTAGGGCGGAATCATGTAGCTGGAAATTAAAATCGTGCGGTAAAACTTTTTACCCGGCAAATCCGTGCGTCCGACGAGCCAAGCGAGCGGGAAGGTAATCAGGACACTTGCAACCATCACCAGAAGCGAAAGCTCGACGGTGTTGGTAAGTGCTCGCCAGTTCACATCCAGGCTGTAGACCTCACGGTAGTTTCCCAAATTAATGGTGCCGTCCTTCCACACGGAGTCAATTAAAAGGACTCCCATCGGAAGAATGACAAAGTAAATCAGCAACAACACCGCGAAACTAATAACGATGGTTTTGCTGTTTAAGCGAAAGCGCATACGAAAAACTCCTGCGATAAAACCACAAAAGGCGAGAGACGAAGTCTCGTCCCCCGCCTGTGTGTTTTACGAAACGAAAAGACCCGTCAATTAACGGTCCATCATGCGCTTACGGAAGTTCTCTTTAATCTTCGCGTTGCTATCGGAAAGGTCCTGCCAATCAATCTTAATCTTCGTGGCAGCAATCTTGCTTGTCGGGATCGAGCCCAAGGGCGCTTCAACGTCGCCGCGCACCGGGTGCATCCAGCCCTTAACAACCGCCTGCTGGCCTTCCTTGCCGAGCCACCAGTCCATCAAGGCCTTGGCGCCTTCCGGATTCTTCGTGGTCTTCATGATGGCAATCGGAGAAGGAATCATGATCGTGCCGTCCGTCGGATAGGAAACCGCGAGAGGTTCTTTCTTGGCAACGGAAAGCTTGAGGATGTTTTCTTCCAGAATCATCGCTGCGGCGTATTCGCCCGTCAGAAGTTTGTTCTGAATCGCCGAGTTACCCTGTTCGACCTTCATGCCGTTGGCGGCGAGTTTGTCGAAGTATTCCCAGCCGTACTTTTGGGCCAAGGCACCGACGGCCACATAGGCCGTGCCGCTCAAAAGCGGATTGGGCATGGCAATCTTGCCCTTCCACTTCGGGTCAAGCAAGTCCGTCCAGGACTTGGGCGCATCCTTGGGATCGAGCTTGTCTTTATTAAAGGCAATGATCATGTTGCAAACGCGCACGGAGTACCAGGCGCCCTGCGGATCCTTATCGAGGATGACCTTGTCAAAATCTTTGGCTTTGTACGGGAGGAGAAGCCCCTGTTTTTGGAGTGTAAGGTAGTAAGAGGGGTCGGCAACCATCAACAGGTCCGTGCTGATGCGCTTGGCGCGGATGTCACCGTTCATCTTGGGCATGATGTTTTCGGTGCCGCCTTGGAACCAACTGACCTTCATCTTCGGGAAGGCCTTGGCAACGCTCGGCTTGCACATGTTGTCAACAATATCCGGATACATCGAGGTGTAAACCATCGCTTTACCGGAAACACCGGCCTAGGCAAATCCGACGAAACTCATAGCGGTTGCGGCCACAACGGCGCTTAAAAGAGCACGTTTCCGCATTTACTACTCTCCTTAGGTAATGTGGATAAGGGTTTTTCCGTGTCAAATACGCCGAAAGACGGAGATGCCATCGGACAAACGATTTACAAAGTGTAACAATTCCCTTTGGTTTTATCCAATAGTTTTATTTGACTCTCGCAATTTGTTTTGTGTCGATAAAGATTGAAAATTATCCTTTTATATCAGATTGTTTGTGAGTTTTATCCTCGACTTTTCCGAATCGAAAACACAAGAAAAAGTCCGGGCGTATTGGTGAAAACCCCTAGAGGGATTCTCAGCTCGGTCTTGCCGTCATTTGCGGGAAAAAGCCCGAAAAAACAACGGAAAACTGTTGCAAAATCGCCTAAAGAGTGCCGAAAATCAGGCTGTTGCCCGCCTGCGACCGTTGCGCTCGGGCTTCGGAGTCCTTAAAGTTCCGCTGAGCACGACGGTCGGTCGGACGATCGCGGGCGAGTTTTCGCACGAGGAAAGTCCGGACTCCGGAGGGTACCGTAGGAGGTAACGCCTCTCCGCCGTAAGGCGAGGATCAGAGCAACAGAGACGAGCCGATTCAGTTCGGGTGAAACGGGCAATCTCTACGGGGAGCAACATCAAATAGGCGGCTGCTTGATTCTGACCCGGAAAAGGCCGCGGGTAGATGGCTTGAGGCGGGGCGTGAGCCCCGCACTAGATGAATGATCGTCAGTGCACCCGATTGTTAATCGGGTGCACAACATAATCCGGCTTACAGACCGACCTCGTGCCTACTTTGCGAGGCGGATACGCGCATCGACGGCAACGGCTTCGCCCGTTGTCTCCGAAATCATCAAGGGGTTGATATCGAGTTCGCACACTTGCGGATACTCATAGGCAAGTTGAGAAAGCCGCAAAAGCGTTTCTTCAATTTGCTCTATTTTGGCAGGCGTTGTTCCGCGCGCACCTTTTAAAAGCGAGTAGGAGCGAACGGAACGAACCATATCTTTGGCATCGGCATCGGTTAAGGGGACAACGCGGAACGTAATGTCCTTTAAGACTTCGACGAAAATTCCGCCTAAGCCGAACATCATCAGCGGTCCGTACTGCGGGTCAACCGATAGACCGCAAACCATCTCACGACGCCCTCGGACTTGTTCTTGAATGAGAACGCCCTTAAGACCGACCAAAAGATTCTTTTCCTTGAGTTTTTCCATCAAATCGGCATATTCACGCCGCAGCATCGCCTCATCGGTGATGTTAACGCGCACTCCGCCGACATCGGTCTTGTGCGAGGTGGTCTCGGAAACCATCTTCATGACAATCGGATAGCCGATTTCTCGGGCAGCTGAAAGTGCCTCTTGCTCGGTTGCAGCCAACTTGGCACGGCACACACGAATGCCGCAGGAGGCCATCACATCAAGGCTTTCTTGCGTCGTAAGTTCCTCACGCCCCTGTTGCTTGAGGCTCTCGAAGATGCTTTGAATTTGGGCCGTATCGAACTCAAACGAAGGAACGCATCCGGCAGGCTTTTTAACCCATTCGCTCTGGCGGCATAGCTGCGCTAAGGCATCGACGGCTTCTTCGGCGTACATAAAGAAGGGAACGTTGGGTTTGACGTCCGAGAGCGTGCTGAAAAAGGTGTTATCGGTCATAAAGACCCCGATTAAGGGTTTGTCGGGGTGCTTTTCTTTGGCTCGGCACACGGCTTGAGCAACGGCCGTGTCTTTAAGACCCAAGAACGGCAGGTAAATCACCAGCGCTGCATCCACACCGGGGTCCGACAAAACGGTATCCAGCGTTTTTTCGTAATGCTCCAAGGGGGCGGAGGCAATCATGTCGACCGGGTTTTTCACGGAGGCTACGGCCGGTAAGAATTCGCGCAAGGCCGATTGAGTTTGCTCCGAAAGGCGCGCCACGGTCAAGCCATGAGCGCTCACGGCATCGGCGGCCATAATGCCCGGGCCCCCGGAATTGGTGATGACGGCAATGCGGTTGCCGGCCGGAAGCTGCGAGCGAGAGAAAACTTTGGCTGTGGCAAATAGACTTTGTAGGGACGTCTCTCGAATGACGCCGCACTGCTTTAGGAGGGCATCTGCGGCTTTGTCGGAACCCGCAAGAGATCCGGTGTGGGAACTTGCAGCACTTGCGCCTGCCTCGGAGCGACCGGCCTTTAAGGCCAAAATCGGCTTTTTCTTGGAAACACGTTCGGCTGCTTTTCGAAAAGCTGCCGGGTTGGGAATCGATTCCATGTAAAGGAGAATTTGACCGACGTCGTCATCGTTTTCCCAGTACTCGATGGCCGTCGTGGCGTTCACATCGGCTTGATTGCCGATGGAGATAAATTGCGCAAAGCCGATATTGAGGTCTTTGAGGATATTCAAAATGCCGCCGCCTAAAGCGCCCGACTGTGAGACAAAGCCGATGTCGCCGCGTTCCGGGAGGGTCTCGGCAAAGCATCCGTCCATACGAATGCTCGGGTGCGTATTCACAACACCCAGACAATTGGGACCGATGCAACGCATCTTGTAGGCGCGACACTTTTTTAGAAGTTCGGCTTCAAGAGTTGCGCCTGCGGCTCCCGATTCCTTAAAGCCGGCGGAAATCACGCACAGACCACCGACGCCTTTTTCGTGGCACTCATCGATGACAGAAAGAACGTGTTTGGCATTGATGACGATGATGGCCAAATCCACGGGACCTTCGATGTCTTTGACAGAGGCGTAGGCCTTTAGACCGCCGATTGCTTCGGCCTTGAGATTGACCGGGTACAAATTGCCGGTAAAGCCGTATTCGGTTAAGCGTTTCAAAATATCCGACCCGATGGTGTGTTCTTTAGTCGAAGCCCCGATAAGTGCAATGCTCTGGGGTTTCATGATCGGATTTAAAGAGGGGAATGGTGACATCAAACTATTCTCCATGTTTGGGGGTTAAACGGGCTTGTAAGTCGCCCGGGGCTAGGCTCCCGGCTTGTGTTGTTCCGTCAGAAAAAATGATGAAAGGTGTTCCGGCAACGCCGAGGCGCCGTCCGAGAGCAAGATTGCGATCTAAGGCCGACGCGTCACACTTTCTTGCCTCTCCGGTAGGTTCCTTTCCGTCAAGCATGTAGTCTTGATAGGCCTCGGTTGGATTCTCTGCACAGAAAATCTTTCGCGATAAAGCGCGCGACATCGGTGTCGGGTGCAAGAAGTTATAGACCGTCACGTTCCCGACTTGACGAATGGACTGCTCTAAAAGTCGGCAGTACGTGCACCGCGTATCGGTGATAACGGCAAGGCGTCTCTCGCCTTTACCGTAAACAACTTTGATGGCATCTTGAAGCGGGAGTGTTTCCCAGGGAATCTTCGAAAGCTCGGCTAAGCGCTCCTGTGTCAGATCACGATTTTTCTTTGTGTCGAGAATGTGGCCGGCAAAGATATATCGCACCGAGGAATCCACGTAAAAAATCTTTTTGTTGACGATGACCTCCCACAGGCCCATCATCGGCATTTTTTTCACGCTTTCCGGTTTCTTCTGAAAGGTTTTTTCGACCGAGCGGGAAACGGCCTTGCTCTCGGGCGAGGCAAGTGAAGGGACCGAGCAAAAGAGGGTAAAGCTAAGAACAAGGGGCAAAATCCGTTTCAAACGTCTCTCCTTAATGCGGATAGAGGGCGCCTAAGACGCGCAGACCGCGTGCATGGGTGGCTTCGCAGAGGTTGCCCGGGCGACCTTCGATGAAAGCGCGCGCCAGCCAGGCAAATGCAAGGGCTTCCACGTGCATCGGGTCGATGCCGAGCTCGGCGGTTGTAGCCACATGGGCCGGACAGGCAAGCTCGGCGATGCGGTCCAATAGGGCCGTGTTTTTCGTGCCTCCTCCGCATAGATAGATTTCTTGGGCCCCCCGGCAAGCCAGAGCCACGGTTCGGGCCGTAAGCTCCAAAAGGGTTCTTTGAACGTCTTCGGGTTTCTCATCCGTAAGAACGCTTTTAACCCATGCTAAGTTAAATTCCTCACGTCCCGTACTCTTGGGCGGACGACGCATCAGGTACGGATGGCTTAAAAGGCGAGTCAGCAGCGCGTTGCAAACCGTCCCGGTTTTGGCCCAAGCACCTCCTTCATCGAAAGGCGCTCCGGTATTTTCCGCACACCAAGCGTCCATCAGGGTATTGCCCGGCCCGCAGTCAAAACCCGAGACCGGGTAAAAACGTTGCCGCTTTCCCGGTAGCAGCGTGACATTGGCAATGCCGCCTAAGTTCACGACGGCACGCGGTGAATCGGATGAAAAAAGAGCTTTGTGAAACGCCGGAACCAGCGGAGCTCCTTCGCCCTCGGCTGCCAGGTCCCGTGAGCGAAAATCTGCAACGACATCGATGCCCGTTAACTCGGCCACAAGCGCCGGATAGTTTAACTGTAGGCTCCAGCCCTTGGCCGGACGGTGTCGTACGGTTTGTCCGTGGACACCCACGGCTCGCACGTCGTTGCGCGGAATCTGTGTGGCATCGACAAGGTCAAGTGCAACCTCGGCATAAAGGCGTCCGAGCGTGACCGTCAAATCCCCGGCGCGCTCGATTTCATTGTCCCCGGGCGTGCATAGAGAACTGAGAGCGCCTCGCAACTCGGACGGATATGGGGCAAACAGGTGTCCGATAACGCGCGGTTTCTTGCCGGAAAAGTCGGCGGCAACGGCATCGACACCGTCTAAGCTCGTACCCGACATCAGGCCGATGTAAAGGGACTTATCGTGTTCGTGTTGATTCATTGGGTTTTGCTCCGGAGACTTGCACGCGTCGCAGCAGCGAAAGCTTTTCCTGCAAGGGCGCAATGCGTGCTTCCATTTTTGCAATCTGATACGCAGACAAGGTCTTCGTATCCGGAAGTTTGGCCGTCATCGGGTTAATTTGGGTTCCGCTCACAATCAGTTCGTAGTGTAGATGGGGACCTGTAGCTAGGCCTGTCTGTCCGACCTTACCGATTTGTTCGCCATGGAGAACATTGCTTCCCACACGAATGTTCTGGGCAATACTCGACAAATGAGCATACACCGTCTGGCAGTCCGGGCCGTGCTGAATGCGAATGTATTTGCCGTAGCCTGTTCCTAAGCCCGCAAAGACCACTTTGCCGTCCGCAGCAGCGCGCACTGTCGCACCCCACGGGGCCCGAAAGTCCGTTCCTCGGTGCGGGCGTAACACGCCGGTAATCGGGTGACGACGAAGAGGGGCAAATTCGGAACTGACCTTTTGCACATCCAAGGGAACGCGCATGAAGGTTCGGCGCGTCAAAGTGCCTTTGCTGTCGTAGTAATTGCCACCTTGGTTGTCGTCGGGAAACCAGAAAAATTCTCGTGTTTTGCCGTCTTTTTCAAATTGCATCGCAAGCAGTTTGCCGATACGCACGAAACTGCCGTCGATGTATTTGCTCTCGTAGATGACGCGAAACGCTTCGCCTTGCGCCAGGTTATTGACGACATCGCGGTCGTAGTCAAAGGCCGCGTGCATTTGCGCAATGACGGCCGTCGGGATATTGCTTTTCTGTAGGCTCGTGCTCGGAAGGCCTCGAACCGTTCCCTCGGCCATCACGAGCTGAACGTCGTAGGAAAAGGGCTTTTCCGAGACCGTAAGACCTGAGGGGTCCCGCGCCACTTCCAGCACTTTCGGTGTCGTGTCATCGTCGATATAAAGCCGCAAGGACACAAGCCCCCCGCTTTCCAAAGTCGAGGCGGTGACGTATTGCCCGGGTTGCGGGCTTAAAAGAGCGCGGGCTGCAGCCTTTTTTTCAATGAAGACGGCGGCATCGGTATCGCGAATTCCTAAGCGCGATAAAAGCGAGCGCAGGGTATCGGAACTCGTTACGTACGTTTCGTGCATGACCGAATCGTCTTTTTTTCCGATGCTTTCCATCTGCGATCGTAAATCGGGGAGGCGAATTTCCAGACTTCTTTGCACACGGGCCAAATGCTGCTCGGGAACATCGGTTGCCGTCGATCCCGGGCCCGAAGGTGTAAGGACCAAAAGAGCGGCCACGGCAAGCGGCGTCACTAAAGTCGCCGCCCCGATCATCAGGGAGGCACGCAGGGGCGTTTTGGCACACGCCGGGGTGTGCCGGGCTAAAAAAGACGCTGCGCTTTTACTGATGTGTCGCAGTTGTTTTCCGATTAAATCCGGAGAGGTCATCTAGAAAAAGAAATTCCTGTCGCCCTAAAGGGGCTTTTTACCCGTGTAATTCGAACGGTCCATTATAATAAAGCACCGTATTTTTTCCGTTTTTACACCCGCTTAAGGCGAGTGAAATCTTTACGAGATATTTCAATGGCTGACGAGGCAAAGACAGAAGAAAAAAAGTACCCGGTAACGCCGGAAATCACCGAGGCGATGGCGACCATTCGCCGCGGTGTCGATACGCTTCTTTTGGAAAGCGAATTAGAACAGAAACTCGCTAGGTCCCGTGTGACCGGCAAACCCCTGCGCTGCAAGCTCGGCCTAGATCCGACGGCGCCCGACATTCACGTCGGCCACACGGTGGTGTTAAATAAGTTGCGGCAGTTGCAGGACTTAGGGCACACGGTGATTTTTCTGATCGGCGACTTTACGGCCGCCATCGGCGACCCCTCGGGTCGAAATGCCATGCGTCCGCCCTTGTCACCCGAGCAGATTCAGGAGAATGCTGAGACGTACCTAGCGCAAGCCGGACTCGTTTTGGACCTAGCTAAAACCGAAGTGCGTTACAACTCCGAGTGGAACAATGCCTTAGGGGCCACGGGCCTCATTCGTCTTTGCTCGCGCTATACATTGGCGCGCCTTTTAGAGCGCGACGACTTTGCCAAGCGCTATGAGCAAGGAGTTCCCATTGCCATGCACGAGATGATTTATCCCTTAATGCAGGGATACGACTCGGTGGCACTTCAAAGCGATATCGAACTCGGCGGTTCCGATCAGCGCTTTAACCTCATTGTCGGACGCGAATTGCAGCGCCAGTACGACCAAGAGCCGCAGTGCATTCTGACGATGCCGCTCCTTGTGGGTTTGGACGGCGTCAATAAGATGAGTAAGAGTAAGCATAACTACATCGGCATCACCGATACGCCCGATGAGATGTTCGGAAAGGTGATGAGTATTTCCGATACGCTCATGTGGAATTGGTATGACTTACTGAGTCTTAAGAGTAATAGCGATATTACGACCCTTAAAGAAGAGTGCCAGAACGGACGCAATCCGCGCGATGCGAAAGTGGCGCTTGCCAAGGAAATTATCGAGCGCTTCCATAGTAAGAAGGACGCCGATGCGGCCGAAGCGGAATTTAATTCACGATTTAGGGCCGGAGCAGTCCCCTCGGACATTGCCTCGGTGACGGTCGCAGCCCCCGAAGGCAAAATCGGCATTGCCCGCATGATTAAAGAGGCGGGCTTAGCACCGAGTAACGCCGAAGCTAATCGCAACATCGAGCAAGGCGGCGTGCGTATCGAAGGCGAGCGCGTGACCGATAAGGGACTTCAGATGGCGCCGGGGACCTACACGGTTCAGGTCGGAAAACGCCGCTGGGCGAAAGTGACGGTTATCGCGGGAGGCGCCCAATGATTGTTGTTTTGCAGCGTGTCACGCAGGCCAAAGTCGATATCGACGAGAAAACCGTCGGTCAAATCGGTAAGGGTCTTATGGTTCTTGTGTGTGCCGAGAAGGGCGATACCGATGAAAAAGCGCGTCTTTTGGCGCAAAGGCTGTTGCGGTATCGCGTTTTCGAGGATGAAAACGGCAAGATGAATTTGTCGGTAACGGACGTTAAGGGCGGGCTGTTGCTGATTTCCCAATTTACGCTTGCGGCCGATACGACACGCGGTAACCGTCCGAGCTTTACGCCGGCAGCTCCCCCCGATGAAGGAAAGCGGCTTTTCGACATCTTTGTGCAAGAAGCCGAAAAGAGCGGCCTGACGGTTCAGACCGGTCAGTTCGGGGCCTACATGCGCGTTTCTCTTGTAAACGACGGCCCCGTGACTTTGACGTTACGCAATTAATTCGGAGTATCGCTCGGCAGGTGTTCTGTTGCGCTTAAAAGCGGGAGCGTCAGGCGCATTTTTAGGCCGTGCGGAGCGATGTTTTGGGCATTGAGCGTGCCGCCGTGACGGATGGCGGCACGTTTGGCAATCGCTAGGCCCAATCCGAATCCGCTTCCCGTGGCTTGATTACTTCCGCGCACAAAGGGCTCGAAAAGGCGAGCGATGTCGCTTTCGGCAATACCCGGGCCCGCATCACAAATCTCCACGGTAACCGTACTGTCCGTTTTCCGTGCGGTAACGGACACAGTGGATTCTGCCGGAGAAAAACGCAGCGCATTGCGAATTAAGTTTTCCAGAGCGCTTGCAATCGAATCGATATGCACGCGAACGGGAAGTGCGGCATCGGAGGTAAGCGTCACGCGCACATTCTTGGCGCTTCCTTCAAAATCGGCGTCTTCCACGATAGTTTCTAGAATCGGCACCAGATCGGTTTGCTCAAAGTGCATCGGAGCGTTCTCATCGAGCCGTGCGTAGGTTAAAAGCGCCTCAACGAGGGTATCTAAGTTTGCGACTTCTTCTTCGATACGCTCGACGGCTTGACGGCTTTTGGTCGGGTCTTTTTCAAGAAGAGCCAGAGCCACGTCAATGCGCGCCAAGGGGCTTCTTAATTCATGGCTTACATCGTGAAGGAGCGTCTTTTGGCGTTTCAGGAGACCGTTGATTTTTTCTGCCATCGCGTCGTAGCGCTTCGCTAAGTCCCCGATTTCATCGTAGTTATGCCCGACAATCGGTGCAATGCGGTCTCCGAAATTGCCCTGTGCGGCCCGTCGCATGGCCCAGTCGAGCTTGCGTATGGGCTTGGTAAAGTTCCACGCAAGGAGCCCGGCTACCAGAGCTGTCGAAAAGAGAGCCAAAAGCACATGCACCCACCACGGCGTGCGCCAAAACGCCATGCCCCAGAAGTGCTTGGGTTTGTCGGTGCGAACGGCAATAAAGCGAAGTGGGTCGCCCTCAATCGTTTTTGTCACGATGCGCGAGGAGACAGCCGGGTCCGTAAGTTGCGCTTGGGTTTTGTTCGGGAGTGTGCGTCCAGAGATTTCCTCTCCGGCAGCATTAAGAACGAAAATCGCAGGACGAACATTGCGCTTTTCATCCAAAAGCCATTTGATGAGCACGTCTTTTCCGCCCCACTGAGCAATCCCGAGAGCGGTGCTTACGGCTCGCTGTCCGGGAAATTCAAAATCGACGGTCTCAAAGGCGCTCGCCGCATACTTTTGATAGCTCGCGCTGATAATCCAGACACACAGACCGAGCACCAGGAAGACACTTAAAAGCCCGGTGAAAAGCTTTAAAAAAAAGCCGCTGAAAGGTCGCTGTTTCATGGCGCAGCCGGCTCGTTAAAAATAAATTGGTATCCGATGCCGCGAATGTTTTCAATGCAAAAGCAATCGGGTACCGCGGCAGCAAGTTTTTTACGCAGGGCACTCACATGCACATCCACGGTGCGATCGAAACGCCCCATAGCACGGCGCAAAACCGTCGCATAGATGTCGCTTTTAGCCACCGGTTTCCCGACGTTTTCAGCGAGCATTTGCAAAAGCGCCATCTCGGTGCCCGTGAGAGTTAACTCTTTACCTTGCACGGTTGTTTTACGGTGTACGGTATCGATTGTGAGCGGTCCGACCGTCACAAGCGAGGGTTTTTCTTTTTTCGGACTCATCACGCGACGCAAAATCGCGCGCATACGCGCTACGAGTTCGCGCGGTGGGCAGGGTTTGGGCACATAGTCGTCGGCTCCGAGTTCTAGACCTACGATCCGGTCAATCGAATCGCCTTTTCCCGTGAGCATTAAAACGGGGGTGTCGTATTTTTCGCGAATGCGGGCGAGGACTTCGGTTCCCGTCATGCCCGGCATCATCACGTCGAGAATCACCAAATCAAAGCGCGATTGAGCGAGTTTGGCAAGCGCCTGCGCGCCGTCACCGGCAGACTCGGTGACAAATCCTTCCAAAGATAGATAGTCCACTAAAAGCATCACTAACGCCTTGTCATCATCAACGATGAGAATCCGAGGGTTTTCCGTACTCATGGCAAGATTTTTGAAAAAAGAAAATCGGAATTTTTGCCACTCAATCATGGCACGAAAGAGACTCCCTGTCACAAGGGCAAAACCCAAAAGTGCAACTCTTTGCATTTCTTTACGTAACGCCGAGTCGGATTTACGCAAATCTCGATACCATGTTCGACAACGATTCGAGTCACTTTTTAGCGAGCACATTCATACATGACGCGCAAAAGGCTTTTTTCCAACATCACACTGGCTGTGGGGCTTGTCGCACTGCTGGCCGGGTGCGCCTCCTCTCCGCTTTTTTCCGAGCAAGATAAAGCCCTTGCCGGGACGCACTGGAAGGCTCCGGTTCCAGTGAGCGGCGGCCCTGCCATCGAGGATGCGCGCACCTGGTGGCAGGCTTGGAACGATCCGGCGCTTTTCGGTCTGATTCAAAAGGCTCTTAACGCCAATACCGACGTGCGCACGGCTTTGGCGGACATGAAGGCTGCGGCGGCGCTTTCGGATGCGGCCACAGCCGACCTTTTCCCGACAGCGTCTCTTTCGGGTGATGCGTCGCGTCAGCGTCGCTCCGGTACGACAACGGAAAGCTACGGGCTACAGGCCGGAGCCTCATGGTCTTTTTCGCTTGTCGGCGGAAACATTGCCGCACGGCGTGCTGCTGCGCGCGAGGCCATGGCAAGCGCCCTTTCGGTTGAAGACACCAAGATTGCGGTGGCCTCCGAAGTGGCGCAAAACTACGTGAACTGGCGCCTTGCTCGCGTCAAAACAGCATCGGCGCGACGCGCACTTAAGAACTACGAACAAGTTCTTGAAATCGCCTCATGGCGCCTGAAAGCCGGCCTTGCCACGCAAACGGAAGTCGATCAGGCGCTTTCTGAGCGCAACTCGGCCGCGGCCAAGATTCCCTCCTACGAGGCCTCGCAGACCAAATACAAAAATGCGCTCGCTCGCCTTTGTGTGATTAATGTTGCAGACATTGCCGATCCGCAAGAGGAAACGATTCCGACGTCGCCCTCATCGCTTGCGGTCTTAATTCCGGCGCAAACCTTACAACAACGCCCCGATATGCGTGCGGCCGAGTATGCCGTTCTTGCCGCGTCCGACCGCCTGTATGAGGCGCGTTCTCAATGGTTCCCGACTCTCAAAATCACGGGAAACCTCGGCACTCAGGCAGCCACAATCGGCGCTTTAGGAGCAAGCGGAACCGGCATTGCGGCCTTGGTCGGGGCGCTTTCTATGCCGCTATGGAATTGGAACGAACAAGTCCTTGCCGGAAAGCAAAAGGAAACGGCCTTGGAAAAGGCACAAATTTCGTACACCGCCACGCTCGTGAAGGCTTTGGAAGAAACGGAAAACGCCTTAACGGGTATCAGCGCCGCGCAAAAGCGCCAAGAGAATTTGTCGCAGGCCCTTGCGTCGGCCGAAAGTGCTGCGGCGCTCGCACTTGCTCAGTACGAAGCGGGTCTTGAGGACTATCAGACGGTTTTAAGTACCGAACGCTCGGTAATCTCATCGCGCGAGACACTGGAAGAAAACAAGGCTGACCTTGCCACGCAATACGTCAAACTCTTTACAGCATTGGGCGGCGGGTATAAGGCCCCTCAAAGCGATAGCAATTCTTAATGTAGGAAGGTTCCTATGAGTGATTTATCTCAAACGAAAGAAAAACTGTTCGGCAAGGCCAAAACTATGCCCGTGTGGAAACGCGCAGCGTGTGCGGCAGGTGTTGCTGTCGTGTGCCTTGCGCTCTGGTGGACCTTTTCCGGCGCGCCTGAAAAGGTCTCCTACATGACAAAACCGGTACAAACGGGGGACCTCATTGTCACGGTTTCAGCCGACGGGACGTTAAAGCCCGTGCGGACCGTCTCGGTCGGTTCGGAACTTTCAGGCATCGTCTCGCGCGTGAACGTGGACGTGAACTCCGTTGTTAAGGTCGGCGACGTGCTCATTGAACTCGATCGTGCGAAACTCGAAAGTGCAGTCAATCAAGCCCGGGCAGCCCTTACAAGTGCCGAAGCCAAACTACTGGAAGCTAAAGCCGTTTACGCGGAAGCCAAGGCAAAACTTGCGCGTTACGAGGAATTAAATCGCGCCTCAGGAGGAAAGATGCCTTCGCGTGCGCAACTGGATGAGCAGCGCGCAACAGTGAAAAAAGCCGGCGCCGGAATTGCCGTTGCTCAGGCCAATATCGATGACGCAAAAGCAACCCTTCAGACAAACGAGACCAATCTCTCAAAGGCCTTTATCCGGTCACCGGTTGACGGCGTTGTTCTCACGCGGTCCGTGGAGCCCGGCTATGCCGTGGCGGCAAGCTTACAGGCCGTTGAACTATTGACGGTGGCCACGGACTTACATGAATTGGAACTACAAGTCGATGTCGACGAGGCCGATGTCGGCGAAGTTAAGCCCGGGCTGAAAACAACCTTTACGGTGTCGGCCTATCCGGATCGACCCTTCCCGGCCACACTCACGAAGGTGGCCTACGGGGCCTCGTCCGGTACCGATAAGGTCGTGACGTACACCACGTATCTGGCTGTGAAAAATCCGGAACTCAAACTGCGCTCGGGTATGACGGCGACGGCAACCATCGAGACGGCGCGCAAAAACAACGTGCTTTTAGTGCCAAATACAGCCCTGAGATTTCGGCCTGAAGTGAAGACGCAAAGCGACTCGGCGACACGTTTGATGATGCCCGGCCCCCGACACGCGGGCCAAAAGACCGTCAAAGAAACGACACGTGCTGTTTCCGGGCAAAGTCGCACGGTCTATGTGCTCGATCCAAAGGGTAACGCCGTTAAGCGCGATGTCAAAACCGGCATGACCGACGGGAACATGACGGAAATTCTCTCGGGCGATTTAAAAGCCGGGGACAAGGTCATCATCAGTCAGTTAAAAAAGAATAACTAATCGAAATCGATAAGGAATCCATCCGATGACGCCTTTAATTGAATTAAGCGACATTCATAAGCGCTACGGACAGGGACCGGCCGCTTTCGAAGCCCTAAAAGGTATCGACTTGACGATTGCGCGCGGAGAGTTCGTTTCCATTATGGGTCCCTCGGGCTCGGGTAAATCGACGACGATGAATATCATCGGGGCCTTAGATCGCCCTACGAGCGGAGAGTACCTTTTCGACGGCGTGCATGTTGAGTCTTTAAACCGCAATGAGAGGGCGCTTTTGCGGCGGCTTTACATGGGTTTTGTGTTTCAGGGCTTTAATCTGCTTGCTCGAACGACGGCGCTTGAAAACGTGGAGTTGCCGCTCCTTTATCGTGGGTCACCGGCTAAAGAGCGACACGAGGCGGCACGTGCGGCTTTAGATCGCGTGGGGCTGCTGCGTTGGGAGCGCCATACGCCGGCTGAACTTTCGGGCGGTCAGCAGCAACGCGTAGCCATTGCACGGGCCATCGTGACGCACCCGCTTTTGCTTCTTGCCGATGAGCCGACGGGAAGCCTTGATAGTAAGCGAAGCATCGAGATCATGGAACTATTGACGGATCTAAACAAAACCGAAGGTATTACGGTCGTGCTCGTGACACATGAACCCGATATGGCCTCTTACGCTTCTCGGTGCATTCGTTGTGTGGACGGACGCATTGCAAGCGATACACGTACGGGAGGACGGGATGCTCGCTAACGCGTTTTTGCTGGCGTGTCGCCAGATTTGGCGCAACCCGATGCGCTCGCTTTTAACCGTTCTCGGGATTGTGATCGGTGTTGCCGCCGTCATTACGATGGTCACGGTCGGAAACGGCACGACAACGTCGGTGCGCGAACAAATTGAAAGCCTCGGCGGCAATCAGTTGGTGTTGCGTCCGGGGCAACGCCTGGGACCGGGCGGGTCGGCAGGAGCTCCTTCCTTTAAGCTTGCCGATATCAAGGCGATTGAAAATCAGGTCGGCGGCGTTGTCTCCGTTGCACCTCGCGTCACGCGCACGACGATTGTGGTCGGAGAAGGGAAAAACTGGTCGACATCGGTGACCGGAACGACAAACGAGTACTTTACGGCCGACAATCGCACCCTCGCAGAAGGGCGCTTCTTTGAGGAGGCGGAGGAAAAGGCCGGGTCGGCCGTCTGCGTCATCGGTCAGACCATACGCCGGGAGCTTTTCGGAGAAGATACCCCGGTTATCGGCAAGATGCTTCGCGTCAAGAGTTTTTCCTGTCGCATTGTGGGGCTTTTAACGGAAAAGGGATCGGCCGCAATGGGGGGCGACCAAGACGATATCGTCGTGATTCCCTTTAATACGGCCGCACGGCGCTTAATCGGCAGCAACCGCGTGAGCATGCTCTCGGTAGCCGTGGACCCGGCAAGTGACCGCGAAATGCTCAAAAGTTCCTTAAAGGAACTCATGCGGGAGCGTCGTTCTCTTTCGAGCACCGATGCGGATAATTTTCAGATTATGGATACGGCGGAAATTGCCGATACGGTGGCCTCAACGACCAAGATCTTAACAACGCTACTGGGGGCCGTTGCTGCCGTCAGTCTCCTTGTGGGCGGCATCGGTATTATGAATATCATGCTTGTCTCGGTCACGGAGAGAACCAGAGAAATCGGCGTACGACTGGCAATCGGCGCAACCGAGCGCGAAGTTTTGTTGCAGTTTTTGATTGAAGCCATCGTACTCGGGTGCTTGGGAGGCCTACTCGGCATTGTTATTGCCTTTGCCGCATCTTGGGTTTTGGCTTCGCTCATGCAGGTGCCCTTTGCGTTTTATCCGGGGATTAATTTGCTGGCCTTCGGGTTTGCCGCGTTAACCGGCATTGTTTTCGGATATTTCCCGGCCAGGCGCGCTGCGCGACTTGATCCCATTGAGGCGGTTCGGCACGAATGACGGTGACAGATTCGTTCAAGGTCGTAACCGGTTAACGAAAGAGCGGCTTAAAAATGTCATGTATACGGAAGGCGTCGTGCATACGACGGTTTTCCCCGATTTGCCTCATAATCGGGTAAGAAAAAAGGGATGTCGCCGTGCGCGATATCCCTTTTTATAGGCTAAAGACCGAAAGCTTTAGAACGGAACATCATCTTCTTCAAGCGTATCAACCGTCGGCTGCGTTGCCGGCTGGGGCTGAGGGGCGGGTCGCGAAGCAGGTTGCGTCTGGCGGAATTCGCGTCTCGGAGATTCAAAAGAATCGGATGAGGTTCCCGACGACTGCCCCCGAGAGCCTAAAAGCTGCAAGGTTTCGCAGATAATTTCGGTCTGATACCGCTCGAGGCCTTCCTTGTCCGTATATTTACGGGTGCGAAGGCGCCCTTCGATGTAGGCAGGACTTCCCTTTTTCAAATACTGCTGGGCGATTTCCGCCTGGCGACCGAAAAAGACAACGCGATGCCATTCGGTCTCCTCCTGGGGTTGCCCTTGACTGTCCTTGTAGCGACGGCTTGTGGCAACGATAACGTGGCAGATAGCGGTATTGCCGTCTGCGGTATAACGGGTTTCAGGGTCTCGGCCTAAATTGCCGATTAAAATCACTTTATTCACGGAAGCCATAACAAATCTCTCGTACCAAAAAACCAAACACGTGTCGACAAAGTCTGCTCATGCACTTCGAGCAAGTTTATCGACTTCACGAGCCGTATTGTATACGGCATTGTTCGTTTCTTCGGAGGTTTGCGAAAAAAGAACGTTCGTCTTTTCGGAGGAGAGCGCTTAAGGCCTCATGACCGGGGACCTTCGGCAGAGGGTCTGAAAGAGTTGAGCAAGCCGGAAAAAGGTGCCGTCGGAGCTTTTCGGTGCTCGGTTTCAGGGCACTCTGCTCAACTACAAAGACATCTAATTTTTAAGACACCCGATTGGTACAACGAAGACGCCGTCTTTTCTCTTGTAGGCAAAGCGTCCGACTGCCGTCTCTTGCCGCAAACGGCAGGGACCGGGATTCGGAGGAAAAAATGTGCTCGTTTGCAACGGCGGTGTGCTAAATTGATTTGTTTCCCCTTCTTTTTGCTTTTTCGAGTGGCTTGATGGAAAAAATTCATGTTATCGGAGCCAGAACGCATAATCTGAAAAACATCACGACGGAGATTCCTCGTGGAAAGCTCGTTGTGATCACCGGCCCCTCGGGGTCTGGAAAGAGTTCACTTGCCTTTGATACGGTGTATGCCGAAGGACAGCGGCGGTTTTCTGAAAGCCTTTCGGCGTACGCCCGGCTTGTGCTCGGCACTCAGGCGCGAGCCGATGTCGATGCGATCGAGGGGCTGACGCCCACGGTGGCATTGGCACAAAATCGAACCCGAGCCGGCTCCCGTTCGACGGTCGGAACGCTCTCGGAAATTAATGACTATGCGCGGCTTTTGTTTTCTCGAGCCGGAAAGGCCTACTGCCCCGAGCACCATGTTCCGTTGGTCAAAAGTGCCGTCCATGACATGGTCAAGGCGGCGCTTCTGTGCGGGGAAGGCACGAAGGTCGCCGTTTTGGCTCCGATGCCCGAGTCTTTTTTCTCCGACCGAAGTAAGGCCGTGCGAGAACTCCGTCGCTTAGGATTTGTGCGTCTTTACTTAAACGGAGCCTTTGTCACCGTCGAGGAGTTTTCTTCGCTTCCGGGGGATGCGATTCTCAAAGACGCCGCTGTTGTGGTCGATCGGTTGCGTGTGTCCGATGCCTCTCGCGTGCGCCTTGCCGAGAGTTTCGAGACCGCTTGCGCGCTCACCGGCGGCCAAGCGGCTTTTTTGGAGCTTGATACCGGGAAGGCTCACACCTATAGCGAACACTACGGATGCCCGATTTGCGGCTTTACGGTCCCGGATTTAACACCGGCCTTTTTTTCCTTTAACAATGCCTTAGGAGCCTGCCCGCGCTGTCAGGGAACGGGGATTCTGGAAGATTTTGACGAAGCTCTTTTGGTGCGCGATCCTACACTCACGCTCAGGCAGGGGGCTGTCTGCGGGTTTAGTGCGAGCAATACGCAAGCGTTCTCGGAGCTCTTAAAACTTGCTAAGGAAACGGATTTATCTTTGGATACGCCCTGGGACAAACTTCCCGACGCATCGCGACACATCGTTCTTTACGGGAAAGAAAGCAAGGGAAAGTGCATTTTCGAAGGCGTCATCGAGCAATTAAGGCGTCGATGGCACAGAGCTCGCAGTGAGGCCGTAAAGACCGGTATGTCGGTTTTGCGCTCTCGACGGACGTGTCCGGAATGCGGTGGTTCACGATTGCGGCGTGACATGCAATGCGTTTACATCGGCGAGGATTCGGCTCGTATCAATATTGTGGATTTTTCCGAGATGACTCTGGAAAAACTCAAAAAGCACCTAAAAACGATGGTCTTTAGCGCCCCGACTCAGGTCGTTGCGGCACCGCTTATCAGAGAAATCGATAAACGCTTAGGGTTTCTCATCGATGCCGGGCTCGGGTACCTGACGATTTCGCGCCCGATTGCAACACTTTCAGGCGGCGAGTTGCAACGAATTCGTCTTGCCGGGCAACTCGGATCGGGCCTGTCGGGTGTGACGTATGTTTTGGATGAACCCACAGTCGGACTGCATCCGCGTGATACGGCCCGACTTTTAAAAATTCTGCGCGACTTGGTCAATGTCGGCAATTCCGTTCTTGTCGTCGAGCACGATGCCGATGTGATTGCCGCGGCTGATTGGGTGATTGATATGGGGCCGGGAGCGGGGCGCGCGGGCGGTACGATTGTGGCGCAAGGAACTCCTGAGCAAATTCTCAAGGATTCTCATTCGTTGACGGGCGCGTATCTGAGCGGCAAAAAACGCATCACCCCGCCTCGGAAAAAACGCTTTTTCAAGGGAAAAACGCCGTTTCTCACCATTTACGGCGCAACAGGACGGAATTTAAAAAACGTCACGTGCTCGATTCCCTTGGGGGCTCTTACGGCCGTTACCGGAGTTTCGGGATCGGGCAAAACGACGCTCATTCTCGAAACACTGGCACAAGCGATGCGTTGCCGCTTGTACGGCGCCAAAGATAAGCCGCAACCCTTTGCGGCCATTGACGGGGCGGAAGAAATCGATAAAGCGGTGCTTGTCGATCAAAGCGCTTTGGGACGAGCCGGGCGCGCAACCCTTGCGACCTATACGGGTGTGATTGTTCCCATTCGTGCGCTTTTTGCCCAAACTCCGATGGCGCGAGAGCGCGGTTACGAGGCAGGACGCTTCTCATTTAACGTTGCCGGAGGACGGTGCGAAGCCTGCTGCGGAGAAGGAGAAACCAAAATCGAAATGGGTTTTTTGCCGCCCGTTTTCGTCAGATGTCCGGTTTGCCTCGGCAAACGCTTTAACGCCCAAACGCTTGACGTGCGCTTTAAGGAAAAAAGCATTGCCGATGTTCTAGATATGACCGTTTCCGAGGCCCTGGAGTTTTTCAGTGCACAACCGGAAATCGAGCGGCGCTTGCGCTTTATGGTCGATATCGGCTTAGGGTACATGCGACTCGGGGAAAGGGCCGACACGTTTTCCGGCGGGGAGGCCCAGAGGATTCGCCTGGCGGAGGAACTCTCGAAAAAATCGACCGGCAAAACACTCTATATCCTGGATGAACCGACGACGGGACTACATTTTCAGGACGTGATGTACCTACTAAGAGCTTTGGAATCCTTAACGGAGCAGGGAAACACCGTCGTGGTTATCGAGCACGATTTAAACGTGGTTGCTTCTTGTGATTGGGTGATTGATTTGGGTCCGAATGCCGGAGAAGAGGGAGGCAAAGTTCTTGCTCAAGGTAGGCCGCACGAGGTTGCATCGAATGCTTTAAGTGTGACAGGGCCTTTCTTGAAGCCTTACCTACGCTAGGTGAGGGTGAGCGTTACACCCGCATACGAAAAATCCCGGATAAACCGGGATTTTTCGTGCAATACGTAAGGTAAAACCGAAGAATTACTTATTGATGGACCAGACGGTCGTCGGTGTGTAGCGCACGGCCGATTGCTGGCTTTCAACAAGGGATTTACCCGTCGAGTAGAACGACCAGGCCGTGAGGGATCCGCAGACAATCATCGCGAGAGCGACAATGACCATTCCCTTGCGAAGACCGTTGCAACGACCCTTGATCACATCCCACTTAACGGCGAGACGATATAGACCGATCATGCCGTGCAATTCCGTGACAATCAGGAAGATTAACGTCCAATCCAAACCCATGCTGAAGGTGTGAACGGCGGAAAGGTTGGGATCTAAGCCCGCGGGGTTGCAAATCATGCTCATCAAGTGCGGGAAGACCAAGGCGGTCAAAAGGACACCCGTGACAATCTGGATGCGCCAGAGCGAGGAATCGGAGTGGTGCAACATCGTGATATGCGCATTGACGTCACGGCACTGCTTGTAGGAAGTCGGGAAGCGACGCAGAGCGCACAGAGCATGCAAAATCACGCAGAGCATGATAAAGCCGATAAAGAGCACGTGAAGCCAGAGCTGTTCATGACCGAAAATCGGTGTCCCACCGGAAATCTGAATCAGATTCCAGAACGTATCTTTGCCGATTTGCATCGAGCTTGTAAACGCCATGTGGCAGAACAGGAATAAGCCGAGAATCAATCCTGTTACCGACTGTGTGACGTCACAGTAGGCAGGCCACTTGCTCGCGCGTTTGGCATCTTTCAGAGTCACACCGGCGATGATTTCCGGACCGGTCGGTGTGTGCGCACGTAATTCTTGCTGAGGAGTCATTTTGTTTTCCTTGAATTTCATAAAGCACGAGTGCGAAGCGGTCTGCCCCGCTCGTCTGCCGACATGATGCTCCCTTCGGGAGTTTCGGATTTGATAAATGTCAAAGTTGTAACGTTTTTTTGCAGCCGAACGTGTATTTAAAAGGCATTTTGTTCTGTATATCGGTACAGACATCAAAAACCCTAGTAATAGCCCTTGGTTTTCCGAAAAATTGCGCAAAGGCTCTCACAAGAAGCCGGCGGTCGAGCATCGCAAAAAAAGCCCGCGCTTCCGGCATCGGAAAGGCAGGCTTTCGAAAGCGATTGAAACAGAATTACTTGGTACCGAACAGGCGGTCTCCGGCATCGCCCAACCCCGGAACAATGTAGGCGTTCTCGTTTAAGCGCTCGTCTAAGGCGGCAACCCAAATTTCAATCTTCGGGTGACGCTCGAGCATGACCTGAACGCCTTCGGGGGCAGCCACAAGAGCCAGGAACTTAATCGAGTCGGCGCTCACGCCGCGCTTTAACAACACCTCGACGGCGTGGGCGGCCGAGAAGCCTGTGGCCATCATCGGATCGCAGACGAAAAAGAGGCGATCGGTTACGTTCGGCAGACGCACCAAGTACTCGACCGGGCGCTTATTTTCATCGCGGTACATACCGATGTGACCGACGCGAGCCGAGGGCATCAATTCCAAGAGCCCGTCGCTCATGCCGAGACCGGCACGCAAAATCGGAACAATCACCTGTTTTTTACCGGCCAAGGTCGGCGCTTCCATCTCCGAAATCGGCGTTTCAATCTTGCGACTCGAAAGCGGCAGGTCACGCGTTAACTCATAGCCCATGAGAACGGTAATTTCTTTTAAAAGCTGGCGAAAGACGTTGGTGCTCGTCTCTTTTTGCCGCATAATGGAAAGTTTGTGCTGAATTAACGGATGGTCAACGATATGCAGATTGGGAAAACGCGAATCAGTTTTCATAAGAGACCTCAAAAAACGGTTGCGACAAAACCATACAGGGAAGACTTCAACCGATAAAGTTTCTCTGCGACGCTCAGGATTATAGCGAGGGCTTGTTAAGAAATTTTCAAATCGTTCGATTCAAAGCCTGCGGGCTCGTACATTTGCCCATTGAGTTTTTCAGGTTCTCTGACTAGACTTGCCGAAACATCTTTTTTCCTTTTTGTCATTGAGGATGCCATGTCGATTCGAACCGTTGTCATTTTGCTGTTGTGCATTTTGAGCGCTGTGTTTTTAGCGGTCAATTGGTCCGGAATTGTGGCTCCGGTTCCGGTGAACCTGCTTTTTACGCAAGTGCAGGCGCCGCTCGGATTGATTCTGTTCGTTGTCTTGGGCCTGCTTATTGTGGCGTGCCTGCTTTGGTCCATTATGCAGCAGGCCGCCGTGCTCGTGGATATTCGCAAGGCCTACCGGGAAGCGCGAACCAACAAGCGCCTGGCGGAAGATGCCGAGCAGTCGCGTCTTGAAGCATCCACCAAAACGGTGACGCAGGAGTTTGCCGATCTTTCGCAGGCCATGAAGACCGAATCGGAAAAAACCGTGGCAGCCCTTACGGCCCTAACGGAAGAGGTTCGGACGCTGCAAACGAACCTCAAGTCGCTCGATGCCAAGATGGTGACGATTGCCCAAAGTCACGGGATTGAATTGCCGTCCGAAGAGCCCCCGAAACGTCGCCATCCGTTCTTTGATTTTTTCAGCAAAAAGACCGACAAGGTCGAACAAAGCGAAGAGCCTAAGCCTGCGCTTGTCGCCGAAGAAAACGAAAAACCCCGCGATGAAAAGACCGCGGGGCTGACCTAAAGGAAAACGACGTTCGTTATTTGGCGTCTTCTTTGGCCTTTTCCGTTTCTTCGGCTTCCGTGACGTAACGCGTAACGCGTTCGACTTCTTCGGCCGCGCCCAAGAAAACCGGAATACGCTGATGGAGTTTTTCCGGCTGAATCTCCAGAACGCGTCCGTGTCCGTCGGTGCACATGCCGCCGGCTTGTTCGATTAAAAAGCCCATGGGGTTGGCCTCATACATCAAGCGCAACTTGCCGGGCTTGTCGGTCATGCGCTTGTCCCACGGATACATGAAGATGCCGCCGCGTGAGAGAATACGGTGCACTTCCGCTCCCATGGAGGCAATCCAGCGCATATTAAAGTCTTTGCCGCGCGGACCTGCAGTTCCCTCTAGGAGTTCCGTGATGTAACGGCGCACGGGTTCGGGCCAGTGGCGCATGTTCGAGCAGTTAATCGCAAATTCGTGGGCATCGCGGGGAATAATCGATTCGCTCTTGGTGAAGATGTAGTGGTTGGAGGCCGGGTCGAGTGTAAACATCACGACGCCGCGCCCGAGTGTTAACGCCATCGTGGTTTGCGGACCATAGACGACGTAGCCGGCGGCAACCTGGTTGATGCCCGGTTGCAAGAAGTCGATATCGGAAATGTCGTGGGAGGCGCCGTGCGGACTCGGGAGAATCGAAAAGAGGGTACTGATCGAAATGTTAATGTCAATGTTGCTCGAGCCGTCCAAGGGGTCGAACGTCACCAAGTATGGGCCGACCGGCAGATAAGCCGGGACCGACAGGGCGGTTTCCATTTCTTCGCTTGCCATGCCGCACACGCACCCGGAGCGAATGCAACCCTTGACCATAAGGTCGTTACAGAGGACATCCAATTGCTTTTGGACCTCGCCTTGTACGTTTGTCGAGCCGGCTACGCCCAAAACGCCGGCCACATCACCGCAGGACACTTCAAAACTGATTTCTTTACAGGTTTCGGAAATATTGATAATCAATTGCGAGAGCTTCGGATCGAGTCCGTACTCGGCAATTTCGTTATCAAGGAATGTGTGGAGCGTTTGTCGTTGCATGGCCAAGTCCTTTAATAATGAGTGAGCGCTTTTTCGACAATTTCCCGAACGGCCGGGGAAAGCGTCGAGCAAGAGGCGACGCGGGTAAGAGCTTTGTACATCAGTTTGGCACGTTTGGGCTCGTAGCGGCGCCAGTGATCGAGGGCGCGAGCCATGCGAGACGCAACGTGTGTGTTAATGGAGTCCAATTGCAAAACCGTATCGGCCCAGAATTCGTATCCTAGCCCGTCGGCCCGGTGAAATTCAGCCGGATTCCGATTCAAGAAGGCACCGATTAAGGCGTAGACGTTATTGGGGTTTTTGATGGAAAAGACATCGTATCCCATCAGGGCGCGAACGCGATCTAAAACCGGAAGTTCGTCGTTAAAGGACGGGGCCAAGGCCTGAACCGTAAACCACTTATTTAAAAGGAGCGGTTCTTTGTACCAGAGCTTGGCTGCGGCGTTTAAAACGTCGGCCTTGGCCGGACTTCTGGAAAAGACGATACTGGTTAAGGCGGCTAAGCGGTCGGTTAAGGTATCGGCTTTTTCAAACTGCTCGCGCACATCCAAAAGTGCCTTAGCGCTACCGCCGGCAAGCCAGTAATCAAGCGCAAGATTTTTCAGAGCGCGTTTGCCGGCCTGCTCGGCATCGGGGCGATAGGGCCCTGTGACGGCCTCGGCCTGTGCCGTCATCGCCAAATCTTGCGCAAAGCGATTTCCGATTGCTTCGCGAGAAGCCATCACGGCCTTGTGGATAGCTTCAGGGTTAATCATTACGCGTTCTTGGGCGACGCTTGTCTCTTCGGGCATCGTCAGCGCGCAGGCACGAAATGCCGGAGAAAGTCGCGTGTCTTTCAAGATGGCTCCGAACGTACGAACCCAGATTTCGGGAATCACGGCATCTTCCCCGCGCTCAACCTCATCGATCATTTCGGCGAGCGAGGAACTGACAAGAGCTCGCATCGCTTCGGCTCGGTTAAAGAGGTCCGAATCATTCAGAGCTAAGAATGAGAGTTCTTCCCTGGTATACGGGTACTCGAAAATCACCGGCGCGGAAAAGCCGCGTCCGATGGACACGATCGGATTTTCTTCGATGTGGGTAAAGACCCATTCGTCGGACTCTTTGGCAAGAATGAGCGTGCGATTGTGTCCGGAGGGTTCTTCTTCACCCGCAAGTTGCAGCGGCAAATCTTTCCCGGCATTTCCGACGAGCCCGATGGTAATCGGAATGACAAAAGGTTCTTTTTCGGGCTGCCCCGGTGTAGGTGTCGTGGTCTGAGATGCAAAGACCGTGCAGGTCTTTGCAACCGGATCAAACGCGGTGCGCACCCGCACGCGTGGGGTTCCGGCTTGACTGTACCAGCGCGCAAACTGCGTTAAATCCACACCGCAGGCCTCGGTAAAGGCCACGAGGAAATCGTCACACGTGACGGCTTGACCGTCAAAACGCGCTAGGTAATTTGTAAGGCCCTTCTTAAAACCGTCTTTTCCGAGGATTGTTTGGAGCATGCGCACGACTTCCGCCCCTTTCTCGTAGACGGTCATCGTGTAAAAGTTGTCGACCTCTCGATAGCTTTCCGGCCGGATGGGATGGGCCATAGGGCCGGCATCTTCCGGAAATTGTGCCTGACGCAACGCGCGCACATCCAAAATGCGCCGTACGGCACGTGAGGCGGCATCGGGCGCCATGTCCATGGAAAATTCCTGGTCACGGAAAACCGTCAGTCCCTCCTTGAGGGTAATCTGGAACCAGTCGCGCACAGTGACGCGGTCGCCCGTCCAATTGTGGAAATACTCATGACCGACCACCGATTCGATCCGGTCGTAATCGGTGTCGGTGGCAATGTCGGGCGTTGCCATCACGTAGCGGGAGTTAAAAATATTCAGGCCCTTGTTTTCCATGGCCCCGAAGTTAAAGTCATCGGTTGCCACAATGCCGAAGCGGTCCAAATCGAGCTCCAGTCCGAAACGCTCCTCATCCCAGCGAATTGCTTTTTTCAGACTTTCGAGCGCATGCGCACTTTTGGCATAGTTGTGCGGTTCGGTCCAGATGCTTAGGTGCGAGACGCGTCCGTCTTTAAGCGTAAAGTCCTCGCTTCGATCCTTAAAGTCTCCGGCCACAAGCGCAAATAGGTAACTCGGCTTTTTGTACGGATCGACGAATTTGACCCAATGGCGTCCGTTGGCTTCTTCTCCGGAGGCCACAAGGTTCCCGTTACTTAAAAGAATCGGGCAAGAGGCTTTGTCGGCGTGAATCGTCACCGTAAAGCGACTCATCACATCGGGGCGGTCAGGCCAGTAGGTGATGCGACGAAAGCCCTGGGATTCGCACTGGCTCATAAAGGCTCCGTGGCTCATGTAAATCCCGGAGAGCGCGGTATTGCGGGCCGGACTGAAGCGATTGATAACCGTAATGCGCGCCGGAGCTGTAACGCCTCGAACAATTAACGCGGAACTTGTGAGGGTGTAGTGGGTATCGTCGACTTCAACGCCGTTGATAAACAGACGCTCGAAGGCCAGTTCCTCGGCATCCAAATGTAAGGACGAAGGCGAAAAACCCGATTTCGGGCGCACGCGCATCGTTGTTGTCACTAGGGTTGATTCGGTATCGAGAACGAAATCCAAGTCAACGCTGTCAACGGAGTAGGGGAAGGGCTTGTAATCCTTGCGGTAGACAATTTTGGAATCTGTTTCAGGCATGGAACGGAAATGGAATAAACGAAAAAACTTTTCGCTCATTGTAGCGCTGAAAAACGGATTTCCCGATTAGGGAAACGAAAAAAGAGGACGACCGGCGCACAAGGAAAAGTGCTTGCGTGCGCATGGGGCTTAACATAAAAAGGGAAAGTGATGGCCTTGCGTTAAAACAAGGCGTCCGGATACAGTTCCGAGAGCACCTGTCTGAGAACGGAATCGAGCATAATCGGCAGGTGTTTCGTTTCGACTTTTCGGATGTTTAAGGCTTTGGAAAGCAGCGTGCGCCAAAAGTCAGGGCATTCGCCCTCGGCCCAATCCCCGCGACCCCGTCCGAAATGCGCCACAGCCAAATATAGGAGCAAGGCTTCTAGAGCAAAGTTACGGATGGCGGCGTCCGACCAGGCGACAACGGTCCCTTCCTTGGCATCGCGCCGTGTGTTGTAGGCAATGGCAAGTCCCACACCCCCTAAGGCCCCTAAGACGCTTCCGATGAGGGTTCCGAGCCCCATCGATAAGCCCCCGGTGGTCAAATCGGCCGCAAGTCCCCCGACTGCTCCCGAACCGACAGCGCCTGCTAAGGCGGCATTTGTCGTTTTCATCGGAGAGGAGATTTCCCAGTCGCTTTGAAGACGATTGAAAAGTTCCTTTTTCACGCCTTTGCCGCGCAGCCGATTGGCGGCAATGAGTTTGTCCGTTAGGTCGCAGAAAGCATCGGTCGCACGGGCGCACAGCGCCGTCTGCGCGGATTTTACGGGGTCTGCGGTATCATCGCCTCCGCGAATGAGTTTCAGACGCTTGCCGAGACTTTTTAATTGATAAGTAAACGAAAGGTCCCCGGTCGCTTCCTTGTCGTTCATGATGCGCTCGAGCGTGTGCATGAGAGCTTCAAGACTTGCTGCGTACGCCGCACGTCTTTGTCGCGACCACGTTTCACGCAAGGATTCGAAGGCAGCCTTTTGTTCCTCGGGCAACGCGTTGCCGATGGCGTCTAAAAGCGTAAATTCCTGCACCCAGCAACGGGCAAAGGCATCCATCGGGAGCACTTTGCTTACAATCGGATAACCGCGCATCGCCTCATTCCAACGCGCCACATCCAAAGCTTCTTCTTTCGCGGGGCGCGGCTTCCCCATCTGATTTAAAAGCACAATCACGGGCTTTTTGACCCACGCGAGGATACTCATCTCGGCTTTGACATAGGGAGCCTCGTCCGGGAGCTCTGCGGCATTGACAAGATAAAGCACGATGCTCGAAGTGTCGCGCACGTGCTTTAGGGCTTTTTGATTGAGCCACTGGGCTTTATTGGTAAAGCGATCCCAAACTTCGGATAAGAACCACCCGACCGGGTTTTTTCGCCCCTCCAAGCGCTTGGCAAGAGCCACGGAATTTCCGAACCCCGGAGTGTCCCAGAGAACCAGTTCACAGCCTTCGGCGTTACGCGCTAAAACGTACTCATCGGTCGTCTCGGTCACGTGCGCCCGGTCGGCCACTTCACCGACGTCACGCGAAAGAAGCGTGCGCGCGAGCGTCGTTTTACCGATGTTCGTGTGACTGACTAAACTTAAATGAATGCGAAGTGTGTCTTTGGACATGAATCATTACCTCGGTGTCTTTCGATCGACAACCGAACTTCTTGTGGACGCCCATTGTCGCATATTTCGCACGAGCGTAACCGCGTCGCCTTCATACACAAAGACCGTCAGTCCGAAGCTTGCGGCAAATCGCGTCCAGGTATCGATGCGTTCCGTCAGGCGCCCCGGATACACATCAAACCGATCCCGAAGTCGTCGTGTGTCCAATAAAACCGCGCATAAAAACGCCTTTTCCTTTGTTTCGGTGTTGTTGACGGTGCTAAATAGCGCACCGGCTAATTCCTCTTCGGGCGTTTTCAGAGCATCCGAAAGGATTAGGACGAACGGATTTTCTCCGTCTCGGAAGATATCGGGGACGACAAAGGGCGGCGCGTCGTAGTCAAGTTCCTCCACAATCGGTTTGGGATTGCCCCAAAGAACCGAGAGATTGTCGAGGGTCGCTTTGTCCGAGCCTTTGAAGGCTTTGTCGGCAATGATGACAAGGGGGCCCAAATGCACCGATTCTTTTCCTTCGGTTAACACCGAGACAAAGTACGAATCCGAGACCGTCAGGTGTAAGCGGTTGAGACAAAATCGCGCTGCGCTTAAAGAAATAAGGGCTAAAAGAAGACGCGGAATGATTACGAAGACCGTTAAAAGCACCATCATGCGAATGAGCCACGGAGCGGCATTGACCTGATGCATCCGAAACACAAGACGGTCCGACTGCATCGCTTCCAGGGTCGCGGCATCGGGCAGGGTCCCTCCGAATGGAATCAGCCCGTAGGTCCAATCGATAAAGGCCTTGACGGCTTCCGGGTTTTGGGCAAACCAGGTACTTTCCCAGCCGACGACAAAGGCCGTCGAAATTCCTCGAAATCCGATTTCGGCAATCAGACCAAAGGCAAACGCCAGAGCGGCCAAGTGCATCAGGTACGCCGCCTGTTTTTCATAGACAGGGACAAGGAGCTGAGCCATCTCGACTCGGAGCGCCGTATCCGGAGATGTTCGGCGCAAAAGACGCGTGAGCTTTCCGGCTAAAAGCGCCGAAACAGTCCCCCGAACGGGAAAACGGTCAGGACAAATAAGCCCCAGGGCACCTAGGAGCAAAATCCCGTAGACAAGGACGTTCCACGCAATCACACCCCAAAACGGGAAGGAGAGCAAATTGATAAAGGGTTCGGGCGAGGCAAGCTTATCGGTCAGCGCCCCGAGGATAAAGGCCGCAAGAAAAAGAAGTCCGGCGGCATTGCGAATCGAAGGCCTGCGGCTTGGAGTTTTTGACGCGGGATCCTCTTGCCCGGTTGCTTGCAAGACGGCCTTAGCGCGCTCGGTTAAATACGTTGCCTCATCGGCACTCTCGCCTAAGCGATGTGCCGTCGCTTTGCTGATGACGGCACTTTGAATGACGTGTCCGGACGCAGCCTGCTCGAGGGCTTTGGCCCGAAGGATGGTCCTTGCCTGCTCGTAGGTGACGGTAATAAAGGGTTCGTGCATAACGGCTATTCGGAAAACGAGGCTATTGACGGCATTTTATCGCCCGATGTGCCGTGTTTTCGTTGCAGATTGTCAGTAAGTTTGGCAAGATGCACGATTGCCTTTTGTTTTTCGCGAGGAAAATATCGGTGGATAAGGTGCTCACTTTTGCGCATTCACCTTTTGAATTACACGCGCCGTATGCGCCGGCAGGCGACCAGGCTCAGGCGATTGAGGAACTCACTGAGGGGGTTCGAGAGGGCTTGACGGCTCAGACGCTTCTCGGGGTTACGGGATCCGGTAAGACTTTTACCATGGCCAATGTCATTGCCAGAATCGGCGTTCCCGCACTGATTATGGCGCCTAATAAAACGCTTGCGGCTCAGCTTTATTCGGAAATGCGTGATTTTTTCCCGAATAATGCCGTCGAGTACTTTGTCAGCTACTACGACTACTACCAGCCTGAGGCCTATGTTCCTGCGCGTGACCTCTTTATCGAAAAGGATGCGGCTATCAACGAACATATTGAGCAGATGCGTCTTGCGGCCTCCAAAAGCATCCTTGAGCGGCGCGACACGATTTTGGTTTCGACCGTCTCGGCCATCTACGGCATCGGAAAGCCGGAAAGTTACACGCAAATGCGCCTGATTTTGCGACAAGGTGACACTAAGGAGCGCTCGACGATTGTCTCGCAGTTGGTGAAAATGCAGTATCGGCGTAACGACATGGATTTTGTGCGAGGAACGTTCCGTGTGCGCGGTGACACGATTGACGTTTTCCCGGCTGAGCATTCGGAAGCGGCCGTACGTATCGAACTTTTTGACGATGAGGTTGATGCCGTCAGCCTCTTTGACCCCTTAACGGGAAAGGTGCTTCAACGGGTCCCTCGCTTTGTCGTCTACCCGGCAAGCCACTACGTTACGCCGCGCGATGAAGTCGTGCGAGCCATCGGAACGATTAAGGCCGAGCTTTCCGAACGCCTGAAAGAATTGGAAGGGGCCGGTAAACTCGTTGAGGCTCAGCGGCTGAAAGAAAGAACGCTCTTTGACTTGGAAATGCTCGATCAGGTCGGCTTTTGCAAGGGTATTGAAAACTACTCACGGCACCTGACGGGATTAAATCCCGGGGAAGCTCCGCCGTGCCTGATTGATTATCTGCCGCCCGATGCCCTGATGTTTTTTGACGAAAGCCATGTTTTGATGGGGCAATTGCACGCGATGTATCGGGGCGACCGTTCACGCAAAGAAACCCTGGTTGAGTACGGATTTCGACTCCCTTCGGCTTTGGATAACCGGCCGCTTCGATTCGATGAATTCGAGCGCAAGATGCGACGCAGCATTTTCGTTTCGGCGACACCTGCCGAATACGAATTAGAAAAAAGCTCACAGATTGTCGAGCAGGTCGTGCGGCCGACAGGCTTAGTCGATCCGGAATTAGAAGTTCGACCGGCGACAACGCAGGTCGATGACGTACTTGATGAGATTCGAGAACGCGTCAAAAAACATGAACGCGTTTTAATTACGACGCTGACCAAAAAGATGGCCGAGGAACTCACGCAGTACCTTGACGAACACCACGTCAAGGTTCGGTATTTGCATTCGGATGTCGATACCGTCGAGCGCGTGGAGATTATTCGCGATTTACGTGCAGGGGTTTTTGATGTGCTCGTCGGTATTAACCTCTTGCGTGAGGGACTTGACATGCCGGAGGTGTCTCTGATTGCCATTCTCGATGCCGACAAAGAAGGGTTTTTGCGTTCGACGCGTTCTTTGATTCAGACTATCGGGCGTGCGGCGCGTAATGTGCATGGAAAAGCCATTTTGTACGGCGACACCGTGACCGATTCGATGAAAGGCGCGATTGAAGAAACCGAGCGGCGTCGTAAAAAGCAAACCGATTACAACAAAGCGCACGGCATTACGCCCAAAAGTGTTGTTAAAGCTGTCCGAGACATCATCGACGGCGTTTACAAGAACCCCTCGGAAACAGAGCGCCAAAAAGGTCTGGATGAAGCACTTAACACGGACGATCCTCAGGCAGTGGCTCGAGCAATCCGAGAGACCGAAAAGAAGATGCTCGCCTGTGCTCGAGACTTGGATTTTGAGCAAGCGGCTGTTTTGCGAGACCGCTTGGAAGCATTGCGTCGTCGTGTTTTCGGCGCGGACCGGAGCGCCTAATCGGTCGCTAGGAAGTCACAAGAAGGGCGTTAATCAAATCCGGCAAGTCCGATACCCTTCGGGCCAGTGCGGTTGCTCCCCAGTTTTGAGCATCGGTTCCGTAGCCCCAAAGAGCGGCAATTGAGGACATTCGGGCAGCACAAGCTGCCGTAATGTCGCGTTGCTCGTCTCCGATATAAAGGCACTCGGTGACCGGATACGCAAGGCGCCGTGCGGCCTCTAAAAGCGAGTCCGGAGCCGGTTTCATTTTCGGGGTTGTGTCGCCTGCAATGAGCACGTCGGGCTCGGCAATCGGACCGATTAAATCCTGAACTAAGGGTCCTGCAAGGTACATGGCTTTGTTGGTGACAATGCCCCAACGTTTCCCGTCGGCCGCAAGATCTTTGAGAATGGCATCAATTCCGGCAAATGGTGCGGTGTTATCGCGCATGTGCTCGCTGTAGTCGGATAAAAAGCGAGCTCTTAATTCCGGATACTGAGGATTATCGGGGAAAACGTCCAGTGCTTTGGCCAAAAGCCCTTTGGCGCCGGTGCCGGCAAAGGGGCGCAAGTCTTCGTACGCAAGGGGCTCTAGGCCGAGCGCAATGCGCAACCGGTTAGCTGCCCCGCACAAGTCCGGCGCCGTATCGATGAGCGTCCCGTCCAAGTCAAAAAGAACAAGTCCCCGGGCCATGAAAAATCTCGTTTAGTTCGAAAGTGCCTTTTTCTTGGTGACGTGACCGACTTTGCGGGCTCGGGTTTTGCGCGGGGTAATCGGAGATTTGGCCGCAAAGCGCTTAGTCGGTTTGCGGGCCGGTTTTACCGGTTCGTCCCCCTTTTCCTCCGGAATCGGACGATATAAAACCAAAGTTTTGCCGATGGCTTGAATGCGGGCTGCCCCCAATTTGTCAGCGAGTTCCGCATAGATGCGAGCGCGTTCTTCGCGGTCGTCGCCCGGAACCTTGACTTTCACGAGACCGTGTGCCGACAGTTCGCGGTCGACTTCCTTGATGACGGCATCGGTCAATCCGGCATTTCCCAAAAGAATCGAAAAGGTGATGTGATGCGCTTGAGCACGCCGGAGCAAGCGTTCGTCGCGCTCGAGAATAAGTTCAGACATAATTCGCCTACCGAAAATTTTCCATCAGGCGCATTTTAAGGCACTGGTATGCCCAAGTCAGCAAAGAAACTGCGTTCGAATCCGGCGTGGATCGAACGCCATATCAACGATCCGTTTGTCAAGAGAAGCAAGGCCGAGGGGTATCGAGCTCGGTCTGCCTACAAGCTTTTGGAACTCAATGAGAAGGAAAAACTTTTTCGCCCCGGCATCACTGTTGTCGATCTGGGAAGTGCTCCGGGCAGTTGGACTCAAGTCGCACGGTCCAAAATGGTCAACGTAGCCGGGAAGTTTTCCGGACATCTTGTTGCTATGGATATTCTCCCGATGGAACCGGTGCCGGATGCCGTTTTCCTGCAAGGAGACTTTCGCGAGCAAGAGGTTGCCGATCAATTGTCCGCGCTGTTAGCCGACGGAAAGGTCGACGTTGTCTTAAGCGATATGGCTCCGAATCTATCGGGCATTCCGGCTGTCGATGCAGCGGCCAGTCTCCTTTTAAATGAACTTGCGCTTGAGTTTGCTTTGGAGCACTTGTGCGAGAACGGCGTCCTTGTTGTCAAAGCCTTCCAAGGGTCGGGTTATTCGCAATTTATCGAAACCGTGAAACGGCACTTTAAGTCCGTGGCACAACGCAAACCCGAGGCCAGTCGCGATACGAGCCCGGAAATGTACGTTGTTGCGAAAAATCTTAAGCATGGCAAGGGAGTTTCCTAGCGTCGACTTTTGTTTTGGTGTGGCGGACGAAGGATTGTTGCCCGGCTTTTCCTTGCGTGTCTTGAGCGAGAAACCGAGCACTGCCGACTCTCGTACGTATAGTTCTTTCCAAGAAAAACCCTGTGTAAACAGGAAAAAATGCCCTAATCCGTTCTCAAGTTTGCCCCTTACGACATCGCGAATTTCCAAACACTGCTTTTTTCCTTGCAATTCGTTGCAAATTGACGGCGTTTTGTGCTCTGAAAAGCGGTGAAAGTCGGCTAAAACAGATAGACTGTTACACAAATTCGTGCGGACGGGATGTTCGCTTACAAAGAAAGGAGTCCTAACTTTGGATAAGAGGATGATGCAACGCTTGGCGGTCTGGTGTTTGATCGCCTTTGTGCTTTTTACGGTTTTCCGGCAATTTAGCGGCGAACGTACGGTGGCCGGAAACTTAGACCAGACAAGTTATACCCAGTTCATGGACGATGCCAAAGCCGGAAAAATTCGGCGTGTGGACGTGCAGGGACGACGCATTACCGTAACACCTGCTGAGGGTGCGACCTATACGATTACAAGTCCGGGAGACCTGTGGATGGTCGAGGACCTGCGCAAGAACGGCGTGCAGGTTTACGGAAAGCCCGATGAGGAGCCTTCCTTTATCGAGCAACTTCTGATTAGTTGGTTCCCGATGATTCTTCTCATCGGTGTGTGGATCTTCTTCATGCGTCAGATGCAGATGGGCGGCAAAAACGGCGGTCCTTTCTCGTTCGGAAAGAGCAAGGCCCGCATGCTCGATGATTCGGCGAACAAGGTCCGTTTTTCCGATGTCGCCGGGTGCGATGAGGCCAAGGAAGATGTTCAGGAAGTTGTCGATTTCTTGAAAGACCCTTCAAAGTACCAGCGCTTGGGCGGGCACATTCCCCGCGGCATTTTGCTCGTCGGTTCGCCGGGTACCGGTAAGACGCTTTTAGCCAAGGCCATTGCCGGCGAAGCCGGAGTTCCGTTCTTTTCCATTTCGGGTTCGGACTTTGTGGAAATGTTCGTCGGTGTCGGTGCTTCTCGTGTGCGCGACATGTTCGAGACAGCCAAAAAGAACGCTCCTTGCATTATTTTTATTGATGAAATCGATGCCGTGGGGCGTCAGCGCGGAGCCGGACTCGGTGGCGGCAATGACGAACGTGAGCAGACCTTAAATCAGATGCTCGTGGAAATGGATGGTTTTGAAACCGGCACGAATGTGATTGTCGTTGCTGCGACGAACCGCCCCGATGTTCTCGATCCGGCTCTGATGCGTCCGGGACGCTTTGACCGCCAGGTCGTCGTGCCGCTTCCCGATATTCGCGGACGTGAGCAGATTCTTGCCGTGCACATGAAAAAGATTCCCCTGGGTGCGGACGTGCAGACGAATGTCCTTGCGCGCGGAACACCGGGCTTTTCGGGTGCCGATTTGGCGAACCTAGTCAATGAAGCGGCACTTTTTGCGGCGCGCCGTAACGGGCGTGTTGTGGAAATGCACGACTTTGAATTGGCCAAAGACAAAATCATGATGGGCGCAGAACGTAAGTCTATGGTCATGACCGAAGACGAGCGGCGCAATACGGCCTATCACGAATCGGGTCACGCTTTGGTTGCCAAATTAATGCCCAAGTCCGATCCGGTTCACAAGGTGACGATTGTGCCGCGCGGACGTGCTTTGGGCTTGACGATGCAGTTGCCGGAAACGGACCGCTATGCCTACGATAAGCAGTATCTTCTGACGCGCATTGCGATTTTGTTCGGCGGTCGTATTGCCGAAGAAGTCTTTATGCACCAGATGACGACCGGGGCGAGTAACGACTTTGAGCGAGCCACGCAACTTGCGCGTGATATGGTTATGCGTTTCGGGATGAGCGACAAGATGGGCGTCATGGTCTATGCCGAAAACGAAGGTGAAGTTTTCTTGGGACGTGCCGTGACGAAGACAACGCACATTTCCGAAAAGACGATGCAGGCTGTCGATACCGAAATTCGTCGAATCCTCGAAGAGCAGTACGGGGTGGCCCGAAAACTTATCGAAGAGCATCGCGACAAGATTGAGAAGATGGCCTCGGCCCTGTTAAAGTGGGAAACGCTTGACGCTGAGCAACTTGACGACATCATGGCCGGTAAAGACCCGCGCGAGCCCAAACCTCCGGAATCCAAGGATGCGCGTAAGCTTGCGGAGTCTCAGGACAAAGCACCGACTCAAGCCAAAGAGGGCGATTCCGTAAAGGTTTCTTTGGAAGAAAAAGAGCCGGGAGACAAGGCGCCAGAGGAAACGGCGTCTGAGTCGGCCCCCTCCGCGGCAGCAAGTGACGCGTCAAAAGAATCGACCCCGAAGGATTCTGTTAAGAAATCGCGCAAACGCACGGTCAAAAAAGACGCATCTGCTGAGTAGCTTTTTTTGAGACACTCGTTTTCTTCGAGGCGCCCTTAACCGGGCGCTTTCGGTCTTAGGGAGGTTTTCATGTCAGAAGTACACATCTGGCAATGCCGTGACCGTGCGGTTAACCTGGATAAACCCGTGATTATGGGTATTGTCAATGTCACCCCTGACTCGTTTTCCGACGGGGGCAATCACGCAACCGTGAGTGAGGCTCTTGCCTTTGCGCGTCAATTAGCACATGAGGGCGCCGACATTCTGGATGTCGGAGGCGAATCAACGCGCCCTGGCTCAACACCGCTTGGGCCCCGAGCAGAACAGAAGCGCATTCTTCCTGTTGTCAAAGCGTTGGTGTGTGAGGGGTACACGGTGTCAGTTGACACCTATCACCCCGAAACCATGCGTGCTGTTTTAGCTCTCGGCGCCCACATCATTAATGACGTGCGAGGATTTACGCAAAAAGGAGCCGTTGAAGCGGTAAGTGCAAGCGGAGCCGGTCTTGTTGTCATGCATTACGAGGCCGTGCGCCCAGGCCGTCTTTTTCAAGACATCGAAGCATTTTTAGAACATCAAAGCCGAGCGCTTCTTGTGGCCGGAGCCCCTGCTCGGACGATTTGCTGGGATCCCGGGTTCGGGTTCGGAAAAACGATGGAAGAAAACCTGACGCTCTTGGAGCACTTTGAGGATTTTCGTTGTCCGAATTACCCGGTTCTGATCGGAGTTTCCCGCAAGCGCATGATCGGCGCGATGACGGGAATTGCCGATCCGGCCAAACGTGCGGTTGGGTCCGTAAAGGCCGCTTTAACAGCCGTCAAAAAGGGTGCGCACATCGTACGAGTTCACGATGTGGCTCAAACGCTTGCAGTGTTCAAAGAGGCGGGGTTGCGCTAAAAGGACGTGTTGTATCTTGGCATTGTCTAAAATGGCATCACAAGTTACCTAAGGGGGAGGTATGGTTCGAAAATACTTCGGAACTGACGGGGTGCGCGGAACGGTCGGAACCGATTCGATTACGCCCGATTTCGTTCTCAAATTAGGTCAATCCGCAGGTCGCGTTTTTGCTGAGAAAAAGCCGGGCTCTCGTCCGGTCGTTTTAATCGGCAAAGACACCCGCGTTTCGGGCTATATGTTAGAGGCGGCTTTGCAGGCCGGCTTTTCGTCCTCAGGCGTTGATGTTTTGCTCTGCGGACCGATTCCGACTCCGGCGGTCGCGTACCTGACGCGTGCTTTGCGCTTGGATGCCGGTGTTGTCATCAGTGCGAGCCATAACCCTTTTGACGATAACGGTATTAAGTTTTTTTCCGCAAAGGGCATGAAGTTACCCGATGCCGTCGAAGAGGCTATCGAGCAGGAAATGGACAAGGGCTTTGCGTGCCTGACAAGTGACAAACTCGGGAAGGTGCGCCGTTTGGATGATGCCGTCGGACGCTATGTGGAGTTTTGTAAGAGTACGTTCCCTTCGCACCTGGACTTAAAGGGCATGCGCCTTTATTTGGATTGTGCCAACGGGGCGTCGTACCACGTGGCGCCGGCTGTTTTCCACGAGCTCGGCGCGGACATCGTAACCGACGGGGATAAGCCCGATGGGTTTAACATCAATAGAGGCCTGGGCGCAACACACACCGAAACGCTTTCGGAGCGTACGGCCAAAGCCGGTTGCGACTTGGGTCTGGCATTTGACGGCGATGCCGATCGCTTAATCATGGCTGATGCCAAGGGGCGTGTGTATAACGGCGACGAGCTTCTTTACGTTATCGTTTCCGATCGGTCACGCCAAAAGCCTGTGGCCGGTGTGGCCGGAACCTTGATGACCAACTATGCCTTGGAAAAGAAATTGGCCGAGGATGGAATCCCTTTCGTTCGCGCTAAGGTCGGCGACCGGTACGTCATGGAAGAACTCTTGGCTCGCAATTGGCTTTACGGCGGCGAGTCGAGCGGACACATCATTGCCCTGGACCGTCAGACAACCGGGGACGGCGTTGTCAGCGCCTTGCAGGTTCTTGCCGCCATGCGCTCTCAAAAGAAATCTTTGCCAGAATTGCTGGCCGGATTAACACTGATGCCGCAGATTCTTATCAACACTCGCGTTCCCAAGGGCTATCGCTGGCAAGAGGATGCGCTTTTTGTGAAATCGGTTGAAAAAGCCCAAAAAGAAATTGCCGATCGCGGTCGGGTGTTGATTCGACCGTCGGGGACCGAACCCTTGTTGCGTGTTATGGCTGAGGCCGATGATGCCGAGTTTGCCCGCACCTTGGCACAAACGATGTCCGAGGCGATTGCGCGGTAAAGTGCCGAGCATCGACGCCCTGAAAAACTCGAGTCGGCGAAGATTTGTCACGGCTGAAAAACATGATTGACGTACTCCCCAGCCTGAAGACTGAGGATTCTTGGATCAAACGCCGGATGCC